>Ga0209796_10000114_pt1 | contig 99110 bp, 81 predicted proteins | sample AgamicOrSfrz_FD_187167 | JGI IMG/M metagenome (GOLD analysis project Ga0209796, IMG submission 187167) | Agave microbial communities from Guanajuato, Mexico - Or.Sf.rz (SPAdes) (version 2) | ecosystem: Host-associated > Plants > Phyllosphere > Phylloplane/Leaf | place: Guanajuato, Mexico...
TAAACTTCGTAATGAATTACGTGTTCACTCTTTGAGACTTGGTATTCATTTTTCGTCCGAGGACGTTAAGAATCCATGTCACTTTGAGTGCCCACACAGATTGTCTGATAAATTGTTAAAGAGCAGTTGCGACGCGCTTCAGCGCTCTGTCGCGAGGTCCCGTATAATACGTTTTCCTCATTCAGAGTCAAGCGATTATTTTCGCTTTTCTCTGCCGGTATTCATCGCTGAATCCCGCTGACCCGGCGGGCTGTAAGCCGTTGTTCCGTGTCAGTGGGAGCGCATTATAGGGAGTAATTCCGAAGTGACAAGGGGAAATTTCAAAAAACTTTTCGTTCGCTCAACTTTCCATCACCAGGGTGATTTAACGCGCTATTTGCTGGTCATTTGCGCAATTTCCCGCGCAAATCTGCCCACCTGCTGCCAGTCGGTATACACCACTTCTTTACTGACATCCGTTTCGCCGCCGGTCATCTTCATAATAAGGCGAATCATAAACCGATCGTACCAACGATAGCGTGGATAGCGGAGCGCGCCGGCAAACACCGCGCAGTGCTGCGGCTGCCACGGAGAGTTAAGCAGAAACTTGCGGGTGTAGCTGTTGGTCTGCGGCGTTCGTTTTTCTGGCTTACGCGCGACGAGGTTGACCGAGAAAAAGGCGCCCGGTAGCGCCTGCAGCGACTGAAGATGCGTTTTTACAAACCGTTCTAAGGCGGGATGAAAATGACCATAGCGGATTGATGCGCCGATGACGACACGATCGTATAAGGGCCACTCCACTTCATTGGTGCGGTTGAGATCGATCGTGTCCGCATCAATCCCCTGCTCTTTTAATTCAGATGCCAGATAGGAGGCGATTTCACGCGTCTGTCCGTCGCGGGTAGAAAAGAGAATCAAAGTTTTCACAGGCACTCCTGTTATTCGCGCCAGAAAGTCGGAGTAAATAGCACCAGCAAGGTGAACACTTCCAGACGACCAAACAGCATATTAGCAATCAAGATCCATTTTGCGACAGGGTTCATCGTCGCAAAGTTATCCGCCACCACGCCCAGCCCAGGGCCAAGGTTATTCAGCGTCGCAACGACCGAAGCAAAGGCCGAGAAATCATCCACGCCGGTGGCGATAATCGCCAGCATACTAATGATAAACACCAGCGCATAGGCGGAGAAGAATCCCCAGACGGCTTCCAGGATACGTTCCGGCAGCGCGCGGTTCCCCAGTTTAATACTATATACCGCGTTAGGATGTACCAGCCGTTTAAGCTCACGGTTACCCTGCTTGAAAAGCAGAAGAATACGGATAACCTTCAAACCACCGCCAGTCGACCCGGCACAGCCGCCGATAAAAGCCGAACAGAGGAGGAGGACCGGTAAAAATAGCGGCCAGCGCGCAATGCTGTCGGTCGTGAAGCCCGCCGTTGTCGCCATCGACACAACCTGAAAGAACGCCTGATTCACCGTCATGAGTGCCGAACTGTAGACGTCATGCAGCCACAGCACCAGGGTACATACCACCACCAGCGTGAGCTGCACGCCGATGAACATGCGGAATTCGGGATCGCGCCAGTACACTTTCAGGCTGCGCCCGCTGAGTAATGAAAAGTGCAGGCCGTAGTTACAGCCCGATATCAGCAAGAAAATAGCAATAATGGAGTTAATCGTTGGGCTATTAAAGTAGCCCACGCTGGCGTCATGGGTGGAGAATCCGCCAATCGCAATCGTCGAGAAGCTGTGCCCGATGGCGTCGAACGCCGGCATGCCGGCAAACCACAGCGCCAGCGCACAGGCCACCGTCAGTAAGACATAGATAAGCCACAGCGTTTTCGCCGTCTCAGCAATGCGCGGCCGCATCTTGTTATCTTTCAGCGGCCCGGGCATTTCCGCCCGATACAGCTGCATCCCCCCGACGCCCAGTATCGGCAGTATCGCTACCGCCAGCACGATGATCCCCATCCCGCCAAACCATTGCAGCATCTGACGATAGAAAAGAATGGCGTGGGGTAACGAATCTAACCCAACCAGCGTGGTTGCCCCGGTCGTTGTCAGACCCGAGAAGGATTCAAAGAAGGCATCCGTAATGCTCAGGTTGGGCTGTTCAGAGAAGATAAAGGGCAGCGAACCGACGCTTCCGAGCACCGTCCAGAACAGCACGACGATGAGAAACCCTTCGCGGGATTTCAGTTCACCCTTCTCACGACGGTTGGGCCACCACAGCAGCGAACCGATCGCCAGGGCAACAAAAAAGGTCTGGGTAAACGCCCGCCCCGCACCATCGCGATATATCAGGGCTATTAATCCCGGGAGGATCATTGTCCCCGAAAACAAAATGACCAGCAGTCCAACGATTCGGGTTATCGCGCGAAAATGCATCTCTGGCGCTTCCTTTGATATGCAAAAAAATCAGGTGGGGATTATTCGTCAATCTTCAGTAATTGCAACGAACCGCGACTAAAATCAGCCAGTTTTGCTGAAAATAGCGCCACTTCAGCCTGAGGAAGCGCCACGCGCAGCTGAACAGACGCTTGATATTCGCTTTCGACAATTTTCCCTGAGAACTGAGCCAACAGCGTTTCAATCCCGGCCAACTGCCCGTATTCACACTGCAAAGTATACGCGGTCAGCGGCGTCTTGCGCTGTGTTGTCAGCAGCGCAAGCGCCTGGTGCACACCGCCGCCATACGCTTTGACCAGGCCGCCGGTGCCCAGCAGAATACCACCGTAGTAGCGCACGACGACAGCGGTTATCTCGCCGACGCCGCTACCCATCAGCTGCGCCAGCATCGGTTTACCCGCCGTCCCCGCCGGTTCGCCATCGTCGGAAAACCCCAGCTGCTGCGAGTCATTCGGAGGCCCGGCGACCCACGCCACGCAGTGGTGACGGGCATCCGGGTGATCCGCCCTGACTGACTCGACAAACGCCTTTGCCGCCGCTACGCCGTCGGTGTGCGCCAACAGCGTGATAAAGCGGCTCTTTTTGATCTCTTCCACAAAGGTGGCCGGCGCGGCCGGTATCAACCAGCTTTCCATTACGCCAGTTTCAGATCGCGCGTCATGTTTTCAATACTGTTTTCGTGGATCACGACGTTGTCTTCAATACGAATACCGCCAAACGGTTTCAGCGCTTCAATTTTCTGCCAGTTGAAGTGTTTGCTGAACTGCCCTTCGCGCCACGGCGCCAGCAGCGATTCAATAAAGTAGATTCCCGGTTCAATCGTCAATACCATCCGCGGCTGCAGTACGCGCGTGCAGCGCAGGTAAGGATATTTTGCCGGCGCGGCCAGATGGGTACCCGAATCATCCTGCATAAAACCCGCGACATCATGAACCTGCAGACCTAAAGGATGACCAATGCCGTGCGGCATAAACGGTCCGGTCAGGTCGTTTTCCACCATTGCTTCTTCGCTCATATCTTTGACTATCTGATGTTTGCGCAGCAGTTTGGCAATACGCTGATGGAACTGGACATGATAATCCACGTAGCTCACGCCCGCCTTCATGGTGCTAATCAGCGCCAGCTGTTCCTCATTAACGTCTTTAATCAGTTGAGCATAGTCACTATCGCCATGCGCCGCCCAGGTACGCGTCAGATCCGCCGCATAGCCGTTATATTCCGCGCCCGCATCCAGCAGGAAGCTGCGCAATTCCGCCGGCGCGCGATGATCCAGCTTCGTGTAATGCAGCACGGAGGCATGTTCGTTCAGCGCCACAATGTTGCTGTACGGTACATCGGTGTCGCGATGGCCGGTCGCGGTCAGATAGGCCTGGTTGATATCAAACTCGCTCATCCCGGAGAGGAACGCTTCATGAGCGGCCTGATGACCGTTAACCGCTGACTTCTGCGCTTCGCGCATGCAGGCCAGCTCATAGTCAGTTTTATAAGAGCGATAGTAGTGCAGATAATCGATCGCCCCTTTCGGGTTGATTTTATCCGCCGCGATATCTAACCCCAACGCACGTTCCGGCACCGGCCCGATATAGGCAATATTGCCGCGCGCGGCGGGCAGTTGGCTGCCGATACCATCCGCTTTCGGCAGGGCAATCACATCCACCTCTTCGGTCCAGAATGAGGTCGGCAGCGGTTCCACGTTATGCCAGTAGTCGACCGGCAGATAGAACCACAGTTTGGGTTTATTGACGCCGTCCACCAGCAGCCAGCAGTTAGGGACCTGCGTAACCGGCACCCAGGCTTTGAACTGGGGATTGACCTTGAACGGATACGGATGATCGTCAAGGAAGACGTTGACCAGTTCACCGGAGTGGATCAGCAGGGCATCCAGCTTAAAGCGGGCCAGAACATCGCGGGTGCGTTCTTGTAAGGTAACGATATGATTTTTATAGAGACCGGCAAGGGATTCCATCATTTATCCTTTGATTTTATGAGATCGTGATGCTTCGCATCTTAGCACAATGACCTCAAACGGGGTGATCTCTACTGGGTGTGATCCGACCAGCATTTATTTAAAGTCTTATTTGCAATTTCTTAACATAAAATCCACACTCCGTCTCATCTGGTACGACCAGATCATATTGCTGGATTCAGGAGACTGACATGCTCTACAAAGGCGACACCCTGTACCTCGACTGGCGGGAAGACGGCATTGCCGAACTGGTATTTGATGCCCCCGGCTCGGTCAACAAGCTCGATACCGCAACCGTAGCCAGCCTCGGTGAAGCGCTGGACGTACTCGAAAAACAAAAAGATCTGCAAGGGCTGCTGCTACGCTCCGAGAAAGCCGCTTTTATTGTCGGCGCGGATATCACCGAATTTCTTTCTCTGTTCCTGGTTCCCGAAGAACAGCTCAGCCAGTGGCTGCATTTCGCTAATAGCGTATTTAATCGCCTGGAAGATTTGCCGGTTCCGACCATCTCCGCCGTCAACGGCTATGCGTTGGGCGGCGGCTGCGAATGCGTGCTGGCGACCGATTATCGCCTGGCGACGCCGGATCTGCGCATTGGTCTGCCGGAAACGAAGCTGGGCATCATGCCGGGCTTTGGCGGCTCGGTGCGGATGCCGCGGATGCTTGGCGCGGACAGCGCGCTGGAAATCATTGCCGCCGGTAAAGACGTTGGCGCCGAACAGGCCTTAAAAATCGGCCTCGTCGATGGCGTGGTTAAGCATGAAAAACTGATCGATGGCGCGGTCGCGATTCTGCGTCAGGCTATTAAAGGCGACCTGGACTGGAAGGCGAAGCGCCAGCCGAAGCTGGAGCCGCTGCATCTGAGTAAAATTGAAGCCGCGATGAGTTTTACCATCGCCAAAGGCATGGTGGCGCAAACCGCCGGGAAGCACTACCCGGCCCCGATTACCGCCGTTAAAACCATCGAAGCCGCCGCCCGCTTTGGTCGCGAAGAAGCGCTGGATCTGGAAAATAAAAGTTTCGTCCCGCTGGCGCATACCAACGAGGCACGTGCGCTGGTAGGTATCTTCCTTAACGATCAGTACGTCAAAGCAAAAGCGAAGAAGCTGACGAAAGATATCGACACGCCAAAACACGCGGCCGTGCTGGGCGCGGGAATTATGGGCGGCGGCATTGCATACCAGTCAGCCTGGAAAGGCGTGCCGGTCGTCATGAAAGATATCAACGACAAATCGCTGACGCTGGGCATGACCGAAGCGGCCAAGCTGCTGAATAAACAGCTTGAGCGCGGCAAAATCGACGGTCTTAAGATGGCTGGCGTCATTTCTACTATTCAGCCAACCCTGGATTACGCCGGCTTTGAACGCGTGGACGTCGTGGTCGAAGCCGTTGTTGAGAATCCGAAAGTGAAAAAAGCGGTGCTGGCGGAAACGGAAGACAAAGTCCGCCCGGATACCGTGCTGGCTTCGAATACCTCCACCATTCCCATCAGCGAGTTGGCCAGCGTACTGAAGCACCCGGAAAACTTCTGCGGTATGCACTTCTTTAACCCGGTGCACCGGATGCCGCTGGTCGAGATCGTTCGCGGCGAGAAAAGCTCGGACGAAACCATTGCGAAAGTGGTCGCCTGGGCCAGCAAAATGGGCAAAACGCCGATTGTGGTCAACGACTGCCCCGGTTTCTTTGTTAACCGCGTGCTGTTCCCCTACTTCGCCGGTTTCAGCCAGCTGCTGCGCGACGGTGCGGACTTCCGCAAAGTCGATAAAGTGATGGAGAAGCAGTTTGGCTGGCCGATGGGCCCGGCCTATCTGCTGGACGTCGTTGGCATTGATACCGCGCATCACGCGCAGGCGGTCATGGCGGCGGGCTTCCCGCAGCGGATGCAGAAAGATTATCGCGATGCGATCGATGCGCTGTTCGACGCTAACCGTTTCGGCCAGAAAAATGGCCTCGGCTTCTGGCGCTACAAAGAAGACAGTAAAGGTAAGCCGAAGAAGGAAGAGGATACCGCAGTCGATAGCCTGCTGGCGGAAGTCAGCCAGCCGAAGCGTGATTTCAGCGATGAAGAGATTATCGCCCGCATGATGATCCCCATGGTCAACGAAGTGGTGCGCTGTCTCGAAGAGGGCATTATCGCCAGCCCGGCAGAAGCCGATATGGCGCTGGTTTATGGCCTGGGCTTCCCTCCGTTCCACGGCGGCGCGTTCCGCTGGCTGGATACGCTCGGTAGCGCAAAATATCTCGATATGGCCCAGCAGTACCAGCATCTCGGCCCGCTATACGACGTGCCGGAAGGATTGCGCAGCAAAGCGCGTCATAACGAACCGTACTATCCACCGGTTGAGCCTGCCCGTGCGCCAGGCGACCTGAAAAAGGCTTAAGGAGTCACAATGGAACAGGTTGTCATTGTCGATGCAGTTCGTACCCCGATGGGCCGTTCAAAGGGCGGCGCCTTTCGCCACGTGCGCGCAGAAGATCTCTCCGCGCACCTGATGCGTAGCCTGCTTTCACGCAACCCATCCCTTGAAGCCAGCACGATTGACGATATTTACTGGGGCTGCGTTCAGCAGACTCTGGAACAGGGCTTCAATATTGCCCGCAACGCGGCGCTGCTGGCGGAAATCCCGCATTCGGTACCCGCCACCACGGTCAATCGGCTGTGCGGTTCTTCCATGCAGGCGCTTCACGACGCGGCACGCATGATCATGACCGGCGACGCCAGCGTATGCCTGATTGGCGGCGTAGAGCATATGGGCCACGTCCCGATGAGCCACGGCGTAGATTTCCATCCGGGCCTGAGCCGTAACGTCGCCAAAGCCGCCGGAATGATGGGGCTGACGGCAGAAATGCTGGCGCGCCTGCACGGCATCAGCCGCGAGATGCAGGACCAGTTTGCGGCTCGCTCCCACGCCCGCGCCTGGGCCGCGACGCAATCCGGCGCATTCAAAGCGGAAATTGTCCCAACCGGCGGTCACGACGCCGACGGCGTGCTGAAGTCTTACAGCTACGACGAAGTGATTCGCCCGGAGACAACGGTTGAAGCGCTGGCCGCGCTTAGACCCGCTTTCGATCCGGTAACCGGAACCGTGACGGCGGGAACCTCATCCGCCCTCTCCGATGGCGCCGCAGCCATGCTGTTAATGAGCGAAAGCCGCGCCCGCGAACTGGGCCTGAAGCCCCGCGCTCGCGTGCGTTCGATGGCTGTCGTCGGCTGCGACCCGTCAATAATGGGCTATGGTCCGGTTCCCGCGTCAAAACTGGCGCTGAAAAAAGCCGGGCTCTCCACCAGCGATATCGATGTGTTCGAAATGAACGAAGCTTTTGCCGCGCAGATCCTGCCGTGCATTAAAGATCTGGGACTGATGGAACAGATCGACGAGAAGATCAACCTCAACGGCGGCGCGATCGCCCTGGGTCATCCGCTCGGCTGTTCCGGCGCGCGCATTAGCACCACATTGATCAATCAGATGGAGCGCAAAGACGCGCAGTTCGGCCTGGCGACGATGTGTATTGGTTTAGGTCAGGGTATCGCGACGGTATTCGAGCGGGTTTAATCAAAGAGTCATCTCAAAGCCATTGGTGCCAGAACAAGGCGGCAAGTGAATGAATCCCGATGAGCTTACATATAGTAAGTGATTCGGGTGAATGAATGCAGCCAACGCAGTTATGGTGACAATGGCGAAGAGAGAGGGTTTAGTTGCCGTTCTTCCCGCCTGTCAGGGGCGGGTTTTTTATTTCCGCTATTCGGTTATTATCACCGGATACGTCACGCTCATTAAGGATAATGAAGAGTCATGAAAATAATCCCCATCATTTTTTTTGCTAACGACGTTCCCTGCCGCAGCGCTCGCCAGCGAACAGGATAACGCTCAGGCCTGCCTCTCATGGGGGATCGGTAAAATGGCGCAGGATCCGCAAAGCGAGCGGTTCAAGGATCTGACCGTCACCGATATCACTACCGAACGCTATGATGAGAAGATAGGCAGCCAGCATATCGCGACGCAGCTAGCCGCCACGCTGGAAAAAGAAGGGAACCCGGTAGGGAAAATGCTCTGTTTGCTGGAAAACGAGCGACCGCTGTACGTTTACTTCAGCGATGCCCGGTAACAACAGCATCCGGGCCAAAAGCCCGGATGCCGGCAGAGCGGCTATCAGATAAACGCAAAGGCATCGCCAAACAGGCGATCTTCGCGCGCGCCGCGCTCGTTGCAGAACAGGTCGCGGGCAATTTTCGCCATCTCGAAGCGGCCAGCGATATAGATATCATGCTCGCCCAGCGTACCGTAATCCTGCAGAACCGCCGTGAGTACGGTTCCGGTACGGCCACGCCACTCGGCGTCAGGCTGCTCAACAACGGGTTCGACGCGCAGGCCCGGATGCTGCAGGCTTAACGCTTCGAGCTCGGCCAGGTCATAGAGATGTTTCGCTTCGCGCCCGCCCCAGTAGATGGCGATATCGCGATTCGGATTGCGCGCCAGCGCGGTGAGCAGAATCGAACGCACGTAAGAGAAGCCCGTTCCCCCGGCGATTAAAATCAGCGGGCGTTCTTCGTCATCGCGCAGCCAGGCTTCGCCATGCGGCATATCGACCTCGATTTGACGCTCTTTCAGGATTCGATCCATCACCGCCATCGCATACAGGTTCAGTTCAGATGCACCGATATGCAGCTCGATAAACTCCTGTTCCGACGGCGTGGAGGCCATCGAGAATGGGCGCTTATCGCGTTCGTCCATCACGACCATCAGATACTGACCGGCACGGAAGGAAAACGCCGCTTCCGGCACTAATCGAACGCGATACACAGTATCGGTAATCGCCTCCACTGAGGTCACTTTACAGCTTAAGGTTGTCATGCGTCCCCTCTGTCGGGTCTATTGTGCAAAACAGCGGCGTAGCCCCGCTTACTGTTATTTGAAGATAGCCAGTTCATCCCAGATGGCGTCGACGCGCGCCGTCACCTCAGGATCTTTCTTGATCGGACGACCCCACTCGCGCTGGGTCTCTCCAGGCCATTTATTTGTGGCATCCAGCCCCATTTTTGAACCCAAACCGGAAACCGGTGAGGCAAAATCCAGATAATCAATTGGCGTATTTTCTACCAGTACCGTATCACGCGCCGGGTCCATACGGGTAGTAATCGCCCAAATCACATCATTCCAGTCGCGCGCGTTGACATCGTCATCGCAGACAATAACGAACTTGGTATACATGAACTGGCGGAGGAACGACCAGACGCCCATCATGACGCGTTTCGCGTGACCGGCGTACTGCTTCTTCATCGTGACGACCGCCAGGCGATAGGAACAGCCTTCAGGCGGCAAATAGAAATCCACGATTTCAGGAAACTGCTTTTGCAGAATGGGGACGAACACTTCGTTCAGCGCAACGCCCAGTACCGCCGGCTCATCCGGCGGACGCCCGGTATAGGTCGAGTGATAGATGGCATCTTCACGCTGAGTAATGTGGGTAACGGTAAAGACCGGGAAGTTATCCACTTCATTGTAGTAGCCAGTATGGTCGCCATAGGGGCCTTCCGGCGCCATTTCTCCGGCTTCAATATACCCTTCCAGCACGATCTCCGCGCTGGCGGGCACCTCAAGATCGTTAGAGATGCACTTCACGACTTCGGTTTTGGTGCCGCGCAGTAGCCCGGCAAAAGCGTATTCGGAAAGAGTATCCGGAACCGGAGTCACCGCCCCGAGAATGGTTGCCGGATCGGCACCCAGCGCGACGGAGACCGGGAAACGCTCGCCAGGACGCGCCGCGCACCACTCCTGGAAGTCCAGCGCGCCGCCGCGATGCGATAGCCAGCGCATAATCAGCTTGTTCTTGCCAATCAGCTGCTGGCGATAAATGCCCAGATTCTGCCGCTCTTTATGCGGGCCGCGGGTCACCGTCAGACCCCAGGTGATCAGCGGCGCGGCATCTTCCGGCCAGCAGGTCATGATCGGGATACGGGTCAAATCAACTTCATCACCCTGAATGATTTTTTGCTGGCACGGCGCTCCGCGCAGACGCTTAGTCGGCATATTCAGCACCTGTTTGAACTGCGGCAGCTTATCAAACAGATCGCGGAAGCCTTTTGGGGGTTCCGGCTCTTTCAGGAATGCCAGAAGCTTACCCACTTCCCGCAGAGAACTGACATCCTCCTGCCCCATCCCCAGCGCGACTCGCCGCGGCGTGCCGAAAAGATTACACAGCACCGGCATGGCGTAGCCCTTGGGATTTTCGAATAGCAGCGCCGGACCGCCAGCTCGCAAAGTGCGGTCGGCAATTTCGGTGATTTCCAGGTGAGGATCGACCGGCAGGGAGATCCGTTTCAATTCCCCCTGCTGCTCCAGTAATGTCAGAAATTCGCGTAGATCGTGGTATTTCATGGAGTTGTTATTGACCTCTATACAGGCGGGTGATTATACGGCGTTCGCCGGAGCTATGCTGTATTTTTGTTAAATTAGCGTGAAAGAACGCTGAAATTTAGTTTTCACCCGCAATGATTTCGCGATCGTACCGGGCTTTTGTTATGCTTGCAGCTAGTAGCATTGGAAAGAGTCATTATGCAAGCCTGGTACTTACTTTATTGCAAACGTGGGCAGCTTGAACGAGCCCAGGAACACCTTGAACGGCAGGCCGTCAATTGCCTGATGCCAACGATCGAGCTGGAAAAAATCGTCCGCGGTAAACGCACGACGGTCAGCGAGCCCCTGTTCCCAAATTATCTGTTTATCGAGTTCGACCCGGAAGTGATTCATACCACTACCATCAGCGCCACGCGCGGTGTGAACAGTTTTGTGCGTTTCGGCGCGCTGCCCGCTATCGTGCCATCTGCCGTCATTCATCAGCTTTCCATCTACAAACCGGAAGGTATCACCGATCCTGAAACGCCGCACGAAGGCGACAGCGTGCTGATTACCGATGGCGCTTTTGAGGGTCTGCAGGCTATTTTTACCGAACCGGACGGCGAAGCCCGCTCGATGCTGCTGCTGAATCTGCTTAACAAGCAGGTGCTCCAGAGCGTTAAAAATACTGACTTTTATAAAATCTGACGGCGCTTAAAAACCCACGCCAAAAAGTCTTCTGACGTTAGCATCAGTCACGTCTTCCAGCCATTGCGCCTCCTCCCCACGCCATTGCGCGATGCGGGTCAGAATATGCGGCAGGTAGGCGGGCTCATTGCGGCGAGAAGCGGGTTTTGGCAGCATATCTCGCGGCAACAGGTACGGCGCATCGGTCTCAATCAGCAGGCGCTCTGCCGGAATATCGACCAGCAGCTCTCGCAGCTCCAGCCCCCGACGCTCATCGCATACCCAGCCGGTGATACCAATAAATAAACCGTGCTCCACGCATTCGCGCATCTCTTCGCGGCTACCGGTAAAACAATGCACAACGGCCCCCGGGAGCTTATCAAGCCAGGGCACCAGCAGGGCCAGGAAGCGCTCGTGCGCATCGCGGCAGTGCAGAAATACCGGCATCGACAGCTCCGCGGCCAGCGCCAGCTGAGCGCTAAACGCCGCTTCTTGCTCCTGAGGCGTCGAAAAATTGCGGTTGAAATCCAGCCCGCACTCACCCACCGCAACGACTTCCGGCTCGCGAGCCAGCGCATAGACCGCTGCCGCCGCCGAGTCCGTCCAGCTGCGACTGTCGTGGGGATGAACGCCGGCCGTTGACCAGCACCCGGAATAACGGCGCGCCAGCTGCTGCGCCTGCGCGCTTTCATGCAGGTTGGTTCCCGTCAATAGCATCCCGCTGACGCCCGCCGCCCGGGCCCGGGAAACCACCTCGTCGCGATCGCGGGAAAACTGCGAACTGGTCAGATTTACGCCGATATCAAACATTATCGCTCCCATACGGCAACCGCCCTGACGGGCGGTTGAACGTTATTCTTCTTTGCCCTGCGCCTCTTCGGCAGCGGCATCCTCATCACGCGTCAGGCGTTTACCGGTATAGAACCGCGCGAAGAAGACTCCAACCTCAAACAGACAGTACATCGGAATTGCCAGCAGGGTTTGCGAGAACACGTCCGGCGGGGTCAGCAGCATCCCGATGACAAAGGCGCCAACCAGTACATAGGGGCGTTTCTTACGCAGATCTTCCGGCGTGGTGACGCCCATCCAGCACAGCAGCACGATGGCCACCGGAACCTCGAATGAGACGCCAAAGGCGATAAACAGCGCCATCACAAAGTCGAGGTAGCTGCGAATATCGGTAGAGACCTGTACGCCTTCCGGCGCCGCGTGGGTCAGAAAACCAAACGCCAGCGGGAAAACGACGAAGTAGGCAAAGGCCATGCCGATATAGAACAGCAGCGTACTGGAGACCAGCAGCGGCATAACCAGCCGACGTTCATGCTTATACAGCGCTGGCGCCACAAAGGCCCAGACCTGATACAAAATGACCGGGACCGACAAAATTATCGATACCATAAAGGTCAGCTTGATCGGCGTGAAGAAAGGCGAGGCCACATCCGTGGCGATCATGGTCGCACCGACCGGCATCTGCCGAATCAGCGGCGCGGAAACCAGCTGATAGATATCGTTGGCGAAATAGACTAACGCCAGGAAAATCACCAGAATCGCAAGAATGCTGTTGATCAAGCGCTTGCGCAGCTCAATCAGATGCGTAATTAGCGGTTGAGTATCGTCTACGCCCATTTTTACTGTTTATCACTCGGTACAGGGGAGGAGGAATCGGAAGCCGACACGGCAGCTTTCACTTTCGCTGCCGGGATTTCACTCTGCGAAGCGGGGAGTTCTTCAGACACGGAGTCAGGCGCATGCTCTGGCGCACTGGCCTGATGTTCAGCCGTCGCTGGCGTCACGTCCTTGCGCTGCTCTTCACTCCCTTTTACGACCGGGTTGTGAATGGTATTGGCTTCATCGCTGGCTTTTTCAGGATCGTGGGCGGAGTAGGATCGCTTCATAGATTCAGCCGCTTCACGCAGTTCATCCATTGAAGCTTTTAGCTCGGGCGTCAGGTTGTCCAGGCTGGCCTTTTCCACCTTTTTAAGGCTTTCCTGAAACTCCTGCAGTTTTAATTCCTGGGTAATTTCATTTTGTACGGTAGCCGCAAGCGACCGCAGCGTGCGGATCCAGCTCACCACCGTCTTTACCGCTACCGGTAGTCGCTGTGGCCCCAGAACGATGAGGCCAATCACGAATACCAGCAGCAGCTCACTAAAACCGATATCGAACACGAATTACACCTGCTCTTTGTCGTGGCGTTTAGTCTCGTCTTTCTTTGCATCATCCGGCTTATCAGCAAGGGTCTTCGCCGCGAAATCTGCATCCGGCGCGGAGGATTTTTCCGGTTTCTCTTCGTCGCTCATGGCCTTTTTAAAGCCTTTGATCGACGCCCCTAAATCTGAACCGAGCGAGCTCAGCTTTTTTGTCCCAAAAAGCAGAACCACGATGACGACAACAATGAGTAACTGCCAAATACTGATACCACCCATACACATTCCCCTATGACAGATGATGAATTATTAGGACGCATTATACACATTATGCGCAGTGATAAAGGCGGCCGCCGTCAGTTCGTCTTTCGCCAGCCGATAAGCCAGGTTACGACCCCAGCGGCCATCAGCCAGCCTGGCATCATGCCCCACTCGGGACGATGAATGAATAGCAGCGTACCACTCAGTAATAAAACCGCGCCTATACCGAACAAATAGCGGGACTGACCCTGGCGCACGTGCCGCACCTGGATGTCGCGCACGATGGTATCGACGCTATTCTGCAGCTGCTTGCTTTGCTGCAGGCTCTGGTAAACCAGCTCAGGTATTTCCGGCATTCTTTCGATCCAGAACGGCGCTTTTTCTTTAAACGCCCGCACCAGAGCCGGAATGCCCACCTGATCTTTGATCCACGATTCAAGGAACGGTTTCGCCGTTTTCCACAAGTCTAACTGAGGATAGAGCTGGCGACCTACACCTTCTACGTAAAGTAATGTCTTCTGCAGCAGAACCAGCTGCGGCTGCACTTCCATATTGAAACGTCGCGCCGTATTAAACAGGTTCAACAACACGTGGCCAAACGAGATTTCCGCCAGCGGTTTTTCAAAGATAGGCTCGCAGACGGTACGAATAGCAAACTCGAACTCTTCGACGTTGGTATCCGCGGGAACCCAGCCGGAATCAACGTGCAGCTCCGCAACTTTGCGATAATCGCGGTTGAAGAAGGCAATGAAGTTCTCCGCCAGATAGCGCTTATCTTCTTTGTTCAGCGAACCGACAATACCGCAGTCAATACCAATGTACTGCGGATCTTCCGGATGATGACGGCTGACAAAAATATTGCCCGGATGCATGTCGGCATGGAAGAAGCTGTCGCGGAAAACCTGCGTAAAGAAGACCTGCACGCCACGCTCGGCCAGCAGCTTCATGTTAGTCCCCTGCGCTTCCAGCGCGGCGACATCGGACACCGGGATCCCGTAAATCCGCTCCATCACCATCATGCCTTCGCTACAGTAGTCCGAATAAACTTCCGGGACATAAAGCATTGGGCTCTCGTCGAAGTTACGGCGAAGCTGGATAGCGTTAGCCGATTCACGCAGCAGGTTGAGCTCATCCAGCAGCGTTTTTTCATATTCGCGAACCACTTCCTGCGGGCGAAGACGACGGCCGTCCGGTAACAGACGCGGCACCCAGCGGGCAAGACGGTAGATAAGCTTCATATCCGCTTTGATAACCGGCACGATATCCGGGCGGATCACCTTAATGACCACCTCTTTACCGTTCTCTTTCAGACGCGCGGTATGCACCTGGGCAATAGAAGCGGAAGCGAGCGGTTCAACAGAGAAGTCATCAAACCAGGCTTCTACCGGCAGGCCGCCCATGGCTTGCTCAATCTGCTTTTTGGCCTGCAGACCGTCAAAGGGCGCGACGCGATCCTGCAGCATGGCCAGCTGATCGGCAATGTGCGGCGGAAACAGGTCGCGACGGGTCGAGAGCATCTGACCAAACTTGATCCACACCGGCCCCAGTTCTTGTAATGCGAGGCGCAGTCGCTCGCCAAGAGGACGATCTTTATGGCGGTTGGGCATCCAGAACAGCATCCGCCGCCAGATTCGCAGCGGCAGCGTGATACGCATTTTGGGAATGAGCTCATCAAGCCCGTAGCTCAAAAAGGTGTGGACGATAAAATACAGGCGCCGTAATTCTCCTGGCGTCATTTGCCCTCCAGCGTGTCCAGCCGTTTTTCCAGCGCGGCCAGGGTTCGTTCTACCGCAGCGGTTTCCTCTGCAAACCAGGCCAGCTCCAGCGGCCCCGGCGCCAGGCGCCACTCTTCGGTAATCGCTTCCGCGACATAGCGCTGCTGGCGTTGAGCGCCATGCAGAAGAAAGCGAGCGCCGCCGCGGAATACTTTACTAAAGCCTTCCGCAACCACATCACCGGTATACGGGGCGAGCAGTTCAGCCGGATCGAACTCTGCCAGATCGCACAGCGTGACGGTATTTTGCACCACCTGCAGGTCGCCCTGCACTTCAAGATCGCCGCTGCGAATCAGCGCGGTAAGCTGCTGGCGATTGCGCAATTGCGGAAGCACGCTAAGGCGGGTACGTACGGTGCAATCAGCCTCACCTTCCCACGCGCCCAGCACGTCCAGCTGACGTTCGCTAAAAACCAGCACCACAGGATCGGAAAGCTCTTGCAGCTCGATGCGCAGCACTTTCCCCAGCAGGCGCTGGCGCGCGGGTTTCAGCGCCCGATCGCGCCAGAGGAAGGTGTTAAGGACCGTCTCAAGACCGGCGGTGACCAGTGGTTTGAAAGGCATAGCGTCCCTCCTGTCAGAACTTATATCCGCGGTGTAGCGCAACGATACCTGCCGTCAGGTTGTAGTAGTCGACGCTTTCAAACCCTGCGTCCTGCATCATGCCTTTCAGCGTGTCCTGATCGGGATGCATTCGAATAGATTCAGCAAGATAACGATAGCTTTCGGCATCTTTAGCAACCAGCTCACCCACGCGCGGCAGGATATGGAAGGAATAGGCGTCGTAGGCTTTACTGAGCGGCTCAATAATCGGTTTTGAGAATTCCAGCACCAGCAGGCGGCCGCCCGGCTTTAATACGCGATACATTGAGCGCAGCGCTTTTTCTTTGTCGGTCACGTTACGCAGACCGAAAGAAATCGTAATGCAATCAAAGGTGTTGTCTGCAAAAGGCAGCGCTTCAGCGTTTGCCTGGACGTATTCCACGTTGCCGACAATACCAATGTTACGCAGCTTTTCGCGGCCCATTTTCAGCATAGAGTCGTTGATGTCCGCCAGCATCACGCGGCCGGTTTCACCCACCAGGCGAGAGAATTTCGCCGTCAGATCGCCGGTACCACCAGCCAGATCCAATACGGTTTGCCCGCGGCGGACGCCGCTGCAGTCGATGGTGAAACGCTTCCACAAACGATGAATACCGAACGACATCAGGTCGTTCATTACGTCATATTTTGCGGCCACAGAATGAAATACATGCGCCACCATGTCAGCTTTCTGCTCTTTGGCGACAGTCTGAAAGCCAAAATGCGTCGTTTCTTGTGAATCCTCAACCATCTCAATGCCTGCTTGCTTATCAAGAAAATGTTCGTTGAGTGTAACAGGTTTAGCGCACTTCCCATACGCTTCAACGTGGCCGGGAGCCGCCCCCAAACATGGCAGTAGCCGTAGGATCGGATGAAATATCGTTATCTTCCGGCGGGTTACCCCCCTGCGCAAGGCGGTATTCTTCATCCTGGGCCGTCGCCTGTTCAACTAACTCAGGATTAATCTCACGCTTAACCTCCACGCCCAGCTCACGGAATGATTCCGCCTGTACCAGCAGGTTACCTCGTCCGGAGGCGAGCTTTTTCATCGCCTGGCGGTAGTTATCCTGAGCTTTATCCAGGCCCTGTCCGATGGCGGACATATCATCGACAAACAGGCGCATCTTGTCATACAGCCGCCCCGCTCTTTCGGCAATTTTCTGCGCGTTACGGCTCTGATGCTCATAGCGCCAGAGATTGGCGATAGTCCGCAGCGCCACCAGCAGCGTGGTTGGGCTCACCAGCATGATGTTGTTCTTCAGCGCTTCGCTAATGAGTTCTGGCTGACGATCGATAGCCAGCAGGAAGGCGGGCTCCACCGGGATAAACATCAGAACGTAGTCGAGCGAACGCAGCCCCGGCAGCTGCTGGTAGTCTTTACGCCCCAGCAGGCGCATATGGTTGCGTACCGAAGCGATATGCTCCTGCAGCGCCGCTTCACGGGTGTAATCATCTTCGGCGTTGAAATAGCGCTCATAGGCCACCAGGGTCATCTTGGCATCGATCACCACGTCTTTCCCCTGCGGTAAACGGACAATCACATCGGGCTGCATCCGCGCGCGGTTGTCCGTTTCGATGCTGACCTGGGTCTGATATTCATATCCTTCCCGCAGTCCGGACGCTTCCAGCACGCGGGTCAACACCACCTCGCCCCAGTTGCCCTGGGTTTTGTTATCGCCTTTGAGCGCGCGCGTCAGGTTTAGCGCCTCCTGGGCCATTTGCGCATTCAGCTGCTGAAGATTGCGGATTTCATGGGCCAGAGTATGGCGCTCCCGCGCTTCCTGACCAAAGCTATCCTGCACCTGCCGACGAAAGCCATCCAGCTGTTCGCGAAGCGGCGTCAGCAGGCCGTGCAGGCTCTGGCGATTCTGCTCATCCACCCGCCGGTTGCTGTGCTCAAAAATGCGATTTGCCAGATTCTCAAACTGTTCGCTAAGACGCTGCTCGCTGTTCACCATCTGGCGAATTTTGTCTTCCGCATGCAGCTGAGTGGATTCAAGTCGGGTGGTCACTTCGCGAAGATCGGCTTCCAGCGAGGCGTTGATATCGCGCAGGCTGCGCAGCTCGTTATTGAGCAGTTCACACTCTTCTCGCCAGTGTGACTCCTGCACCAGACGTTGGCGGGCCGCGCTCAGCTCAATATCCAGCTCGCGCCGCTCATCGATAAGATCGGCGCGAATTTGATCGGCGTGCGCTTTGGTCGCCAGCCAGCCGACAATCAGCCCGACGGCCAGCGCCACAACGGCACTAATAATAATTGAGATATCCACAACGCCCCCTGCGGCAACGACTTACGGCACAAAATAGAATTGTGCTGTACAAACGTCCAGTTTGAAAGGGTTTTCCTGCGAGGCGCTACGCAAAAAAGAAGGGCCGGAGAGTCCGACCCCTGGCAGAAGAAAGGGTAACTACAGCAGGCGGCGCGCCGCTTCCACGACAATTTTCACCGCGTGGCTTTCGGTTTGCTTCATGGTTTCCGCGTTCGGAATTTCCTGCTGGGTACGGTTGACGATAACTCCGGCAACCATCCCGGCGCGCAGGCCCTGGCTGGCGCACATCGTCAGCAGCGTGGCGGATTCCATTTCATAGTTCATCACGCCCATCGCCTGCCACTCTTCCATCGAGCCTTTAAAACGGCTAACAACGCGGCCGGAGAAGGTATCGTAACGTTCCTGGCCCGGATAGAAGGTGTCGGAAGAGGCGGTGACACCGATATGGGTGGTCGCGCCGATAGACTTCGCCGCTTCAACCAGCGCGGTAGTACATTCAAAGTCAGCCACCGCCGGGAACTCCATTGGCGCAAAGTGCAGGCTTGCGCCGTCCAGACGGACGGATGCGGTCGTCACCAGAACGTCGCCGACATTAATATGCGGCTGAATGGCGCCGGTGGTGCCGATGCGCAGGAAGGTACGGATGCCCAGCTGGGCCAGCTCTTCCACGGCGATAGAGGTCGATGGGCCGCCGATACCGGTAGAGCAGACAATCACTGCTTTACCATCCAGCTCAGCGCGCCAGGTGGTGAATTCACGGTGAGATGCCAGCTTAACCGGCTTATCCATCAGCGCGGCGATCTTTTCCACACGCTCCGGATCGCCAGGGACGATAGCCAGCGTAGCCCCTTGTAAATCGTTTTTGGTGAGGCCGAGATGAAAAACATCAGACTTGGACATAAAAAACTCCTCTGTGGGTCGAATTATCAGCAGAAGCAAAACGGTACTTTACAGAAGCTGTCGGCTCAATTTTGTGACCACAATCACCATGAATGAAATTAATTGCAATAACTTTCCATAAAAGAGTGATATACATCACATTAACAAGCTAAATCGCAGAAGCCTGAACAAAAGATAGCCTGTTTCGGGCACTGTGTTTGATTAACGTCCTGTCCAGAGCAGCTATAGTTATTGATGCGCTAATAAATTGAGGGTACGGAGAATACCATGACGACAATTAAGCAAACCGGCTTTGCACCTGCAGCCACGCCGCACGCCTCAACTGCCGTTCACACATCAGATGAGAACATCGTCTCCGGGGAGACATCCATCCCTTCACAGGGAGACAACATGCCGGCGTTCCATGCTCGCCCGCGCGGCGTCGACGGTCCGCTGCCGGTCGTTATCGTGGTCCAGGAAATTTTCGGCGTGCATGAACATATCCGCGATATCTGCCGCCGTCTGGCAAAGGAGGGGTATCTGGCTATCGCACCGGAGCTCTACTTCCGCCAGGGCGATCCTAATGATTACAGCGACATCCCTTCTCTGTTCCAGGGACTGGTCAAAAAGGTGCCGGATTCTCAGGTGCTGGCCGACCTCGATCACGTGGCCAGTTGGGCCTACCGCCACGGCGGCGATGCCCATCGCTTGCTGATTACCGGCTTCTGCTGGGGCGGGCGTATTACCTGGCTGTACGCTGCACATAATCCGCAGTTAAAAGCCGCCGTCGCCTGGTACGGCAAGCTGGTCGGCGAGAAAACGCTGAATTCGCCGAAGCATCCGGTCGATATTGCCGTCGATCTTAACGCGCCGGTGTTAGGGCTTTATGGCGCGAAAGATGACAGCATCCCGCAGGACACGGTGGAAACGATGCGTCAGGCGCTGCGGGCGGCCAACGCCACGGCGGAAATCGTGGTTTACCCGCACGCCGACCACGCATTTAATGCCGACTATCGCGCCAGCTATCATGAAGAGTCGGCAAAAGACGGCTGGCAGCGGATGCTGGCCTGGTTTGCGCAGTATGGCGGTAAGCGCGGTTAACGATCAGCTATTGCCGATATGGCGGCTCACCATCCCGGCAATAGTACCGTCCGCTATCCAGGAAGAGAGGCGGCGGCAAATAAATTCATAGTGCTGCGTCGCATTGCGCGGTACGCATATCGCCTGGTGTATCTGGCTAAAGCTGTCGGGCAGAACGCGAAACTGCGGATTCTCCTGCGCGGCTTTCTCCAGAGGCTGGCGAATACCGGCCACCCAATCGCCTTCGCCGTTGATAAACGCCTGAATAGCCTCCTGTGAGGTGGCGTACTGGCGCATCGTCGCATGCTGCAGCGTGCGAATCAGATACAGCTCGTAGGCCGCGCCTTTGCCCACGTTAATTACCACGCCTGCGCGGTCCATCTCCTGAACCGATTGAATCTGGCTCTCTTTTTTCACCATCAGCGAGCTTTCGATAGTGACGTAGGATGGCGTAAAGCGAAGCTTATCTTCCCGCGCCGGGTCGATAGCCAGAAAGGCGATATCCCATTGATCCTGCAGCGCCGCGTCCACTACCTGCCCGGCCGTCGGCCAGGTCACAAACCGCGCTTCGCGCTGGCTCTCTGCAGCCAGTTTCTTTGCCAGCTCGACGGTAATCCCCCCCGGAGACCCATCCGGCAGCAGTGTCGTAAGCACCGGATTACCCAGATTAATGGCAAAACGCAAATACCCTTTTTGATCGTGGTGTTCAATCATCTTTCACCTCAGGAGAGTTATCACAGCTTCGGTTCAGGGAACGCTTAACTGTAGTCAAAGACATCCGTCCTGAGCAACAGCCGGGAGCGGGTGGACGTTGTCCAGACGCTGCCGCCTCACGCCGAACAGTTCTTCACATTCGGTTTTGCCAGCGAAGAGAAGAAACCAAAAAAGGAGGCCGGGGCCTCCCACAAGTGTGATTTATATTACGCCTGGCGCAGGTTTTGCGCGGCCTTGACCATGTTGGCCAGCGCGGCGCGCGTTTCCGTCCAGCCGCGGGTTTTCAGGCCGCAGTCCGGGTTCACCCACAGGCGCTCTGCCGGGATACGCTGCGCGGCTTTTTCCAGCAGCGCTTCAATCCACTCCACGCTCGGCACGTTCGGGGAGTGAATGTCGTACACGCCCGGCCCGATTTCATTCGGGTAGTCGAACGCTTCGAACGACTCCAGCAGCTCCATATCAGAGCGCGAGGTTTCGATGGTAATCACGTCCGCATCCAGCGCGGCGATGGAATCCATGATGTCGTTGAACTCGCAATAGCACATATGGGTGTGGATCTGCGTGTCGTCTTTCGCCACCGCGGCATTGATACGGAAAGCTTCCACCCCCCATGCCAGATACGCATCCCAGTCGCTACGCTTCAGCGGCAGGCCTTCCCGCAGGGCCGGTTCGTCGATCTGGATGATACCGATACCGGCGGCTTCCAGATCCGCCACTTCATCGCGCAGCGCGAGGGCTATCTGTTTCGCAATCGTTTCACGGCTGACGTCCTCACGCGGGAAGGACCAGCAAAGAATGGTCACCGGGCCGGTCAGCATGCCTTTTACCGGTTTGTCGGTCAGGGACTGAGCGTATTTTGCCCACTCGACGGTGATCGCCTCCGGGCGGCTGATGTCGCCGATGACCACCGGCGGTTTGACGCAGCGGGAGCCGTAGCTCTGTACCCAGCCGTTCTGCGTGAAAATAAAGCCGTCCAGGTGTTCGCCGAAGTATTCCACCATATCGTTACGCTCGGCTTCACCGTGTACCAGCACGTCCAGCCCCAGTCGCTCCTGCTCAACGATCGCCTGCTTAATGTGTTCGGCGATGCCGGTGCGGTAGCGGTTAGCATCGAGATTGCCCTTTTTGAAGTCCAGACGCAGGCCGCGGATCTCGGTGGTCTGGGGGAAGGAGCCGATGGTGGTGGTTGGCCAGGCCGGCAGCTTAAAGCGGGCGCGCTGCGCTTCGGCGCGAACTTCGTAGACGCTTTGACGCTGGCTGTCCTGAGCGGTAATGGCCGCCAGACGCTTCTCTACCGCAGCGTTGTGCACGCGGGTTGACTGGCGACGTGCTTGGATCGGCGCGCTCCAGTCAGCAATCGCCGCGGTGTCGCCGCTGTTCAGCGCATCGCGCAGCAGCGCCAGCTCCCGGCATTTTTGCAGGGCGAAGGCAAACCAGCTCTTCACTTCGGCATCGAGCCGCGTTTCCACGTTCAGATCGATCGGGCTGTGCAGCAGGGAGCAGGAAGAGGCTACCCACAGTTCACGTTTGCCGACGATATCTTTAACCTGCGCGTACTTCTCGCTCAGATCGGCGCGCCAGACGTTGCGGCCGTTGATCAGCCCCGCGGAGAGCAGCCAGTCGGCAGGCAGGCGCTTATGCAGTTCGGCGACATCGTCCTGGCCGTGGACCAGATCCACATGCAGGCCCTGTACCGGCAGTGCGGTAATGGTGTCGAGGTTATCGGTAATGCCTTCAAAGTAGGTAGTCAGCAGCAGCTTAAGCTGACCGCTAAGGGCCGCGTAAGCCGGTTTGAAGGCATCCAACCACGCCTGCGGCAGCTCGAGCACCAGCGCCGGTTCATCAATCTGCACCCACTCAACGCCGCGTTTTGCCAGTTCAGTCAGCACCTGCTGGTAAACAGGCAGAATATCGTTCAGCAGGCTCAGGCGGTCGAACGGCTCGCCTTTCACCTTACCGAGCCACAGGTAGGTGACCGGCCCCAGCAGAACAGGCTTCACCTTGTGGCCCAGCGCCAGCGCTTCGTCCACCTCATCCAGCAGCTGGGTCCAGCTCAGTTTGAACCGCTGGCCCTTCACAAATTCCGGCACCATGTAGTGGTAGTTAGTGTTAAACCATTTGGTCATTTCCGCCGCCGCGGCCGGTTCGCCGGTCGGCGCGCGGCCGCGGCCTATGCGAAAAAGGGTATCGATATCAACGGAGCCGTCTTTGTTCTGATGACGAGCCGGCACGTTGCCAAGCCACAGGCTGGTGGTCAGAACATGGTCGTACCAGGCGAAATCGCCCACCGGTAGCAGGTCAATGCCCGCCTGCTTCTGCTGTTCCCAGTGGCGAGCGCGCAGTTCGCGGCCAACGGCCAGCAATTCTTCGCGGCTGGTATTGCCCGCCCAGTAGCTTTCTTGCGCTTTCTTCAGCTCGCGGCGCAGGCCAATGCGAGGGAAACCGAGGGTGTGGTTAATAATTGTCATTTTTTGAGCCTCATAATTGCAATCCGAAAGATTTCGGATTTAGGGAAGGCGGCAAACTTGCTCATCCCCAGGAGCTTACTGAAGTAAGTGACTGGGGTGAGGAAGTGCAGCCAACGCTGCCATAAATTCGAAAGATAAAGGATTTAGCCGTCCAGATGTTTACACATCCATAATTGGCAGTTACTGTATATTCCTCAAGCGCAAATTATTCATGCCGAAGTGAAGGACTTTCATGATCGAAATTAAACACCTGAAAACGCTCCAGGCGTTGCGGAATAGCGGCTCTCTGGCAGGCGCGGCGGCGGCCCTGCACCAGACCCAATCCGCCTTGTCCCACCAGTTCAGCGATCTGGAACAGCGCCTCGGCTTCCGTCTGTTTGTACGTAAAAGTCAGCCGCTGCGCTTTACGCCGCAGGGAGAGATCCTGCTGCAGCTGGCCAATCAGGTCCTGCCGCAAATCAGCCGCGCCCTGCAGGATTGCAATGAGCCACAGCAAACCCGGCTGCGTATCGCCATCGAATGCCATAGCTGTATTCAGTGGCTCACGCCGGCGCTGGAGAGTTTCCGCGCCCGCTGGCCGCATGTGGAGGTGGACTTTCAGTCCGGGGTGATCTTCGACCCGCAGCCGGGCCTGCAGCAGGGCGAGCTGGATCTGGTGATGACCTCCGATATCCTGCCGCGCAGCGGACTGCACTATTCGCCAATGTTTGATTTCGAAGTACGCCTGGTGATGGCGCCGGATCATCCGCTGGCGACAAAGGCGCGCATCGCGCCCGAGGATTTAGCGACCGAAATGCTGCTGATTTATCCGGTCCAGCGCGCACGTCTGGATATCTGGCGTCACTTCCTGCAGCCTGCCGGGATTAGCCCGCAGCTGAAGAGCGTCGACAATACGCTGCTGTTAATTCAGATGGTGGCGGCGCGAATGGGCATCGCCGCCCTGCCGCACTGGGTCGTGGAAAGCTTTGAGCGCCAGGGCCTGGTGGTGACCAAAACCCTGGGCGAGGGACTGTGGAGCCGACTGTACGCCGCGGTGCGCGACGGCGAGCAGCGCCAGCCGGTTACCGAGGCGTTTATTCGCTCAGCGCGGAACCACGCTTGCGATCATTTACCGTTTGTGCGGAGTGCGGAGCGACCCAGCGTCGATGGACCCATAGCGAGGCCAGGATCACCAGAGCGCCAATAATAAAGCTCGGCCAGCGGGGCTGCGTCTGCCAGATGGCCAGGTTCACCAGCAGCCCGGCAGGCACGTGCATATTGTTCATGATGCCGAGCGTACCGGCATCCACCTGGGTGGCGCCGTAGTTCCACATAAAGTAACCAATCCCGGATGCCGCCACGCCAAGAAAGGCCAGGATGCCCCACTGTAGCGAAGTTTGCGGCATTTTCTGCGCGTTACCCAGCATCGACCAGGCAACCGCCGCCACCAGAAACGCCCCGATGTAGAACCAGGCGAAGGCGTTATGCTGCGGCATCGGACGCGTTTCCATCAGGCGCTTGTATCCCACCATGCCAATCGCGAAGCTGATGTTGGAGAGTTGAACCAGGATCAAACCGGTCCAGAAATGGTTGGTCACCTGGTCATAACGGATGATGCCCGCGCCGATTACCGCCAGCAGCGCGCTGCAGGCGTAGCCCCAGCGCAGGCGACGGCGGCTCATCACATCGTAAATCAGCGTGATATAGAGCGGCGTCAGGACGGTAAACAGCAGAAGCTCCGATACCGTCAGGTACAGATAGGCCTGGAAACTCAGCATATACATAATGCCGAGCTGCATCGCCCCCACCAGCATATACAGGCCGATGGTTGACAGGCTCTGCCCGCGGGTGCGCAGGAAGGGCAAAAACACCAGCGCCGCCAGGCCAACGCGCGCCAGCACCGCAAAATAGCTGTCGACGTGGCCTGCCAGGTATTCGCCATACAGGCTAAAGGAAAAGGCCCACAGAATGGTGGTGATAATCAGTAGCGCCACAATGAATGTCTCATAGAGTAAAGAACACGCATTGTAGCGGAGTGATAGGTTGACGACTGCTCATTAATTAAACAATCGTCAATCTTTTTTAGTCAAGATAGAGTTTACGCAGGTAGTGGGGAACGGCGTCATCGACGTTGCTGCCGATCACTTCCAGCTCAGGATGCAGGTCTTTCAGCCGCTGGTGCGCGTTGGCCATAATGCAGCCCTTGCCCGCCATTGACAGCATTTCCGCATCGTTCATACCGTCGCCGAAGGCGATACACTCTTTCAGGCTATAGCCGAGCATCTTCGCCACGGCCTCCAGCGCATGCCCTTTCGACACGCCGCCCGCCATCACTTCGAGGCAGGTAACGGTAGAGAAGCTCACGTTCACCCGATCGCCCCAGCGGGCGTTGATCGCCTGCTCCAGCGGCAGCAGATGCTCATGCTTATCGCAGGTGAAAAAGACTTTGCTGATCCCTTCAGGATCCAGCTCGCCCGGCTCGTACAGCTTGTAGTTAAACACCGCCTCTTTGAAGAAGCGCATCTCTTCCGGACGATGGCGATTCATATACCACTCATCTTCACGATAGACGTTGGTCACAATCGCCGGATCGTTACGCATCATTTCGAACAGGTCGGCGGCGATATCGCGGTCAAGGTTGTGGGCGAAGATCTGCTTCCCTTCGCTATCGTGCACGCGAGCGCCGTTCGAGGTGATCATATAGGATTTAATGCCGAGATTATCGCGAATTTGCCCAACATCGATGTAGTGGCGGCCGGTCGCGAACACGAAGTTGATACCGCGTGCGGTAAGCAGCTTCAGCGTCTCTTTGGCGTAAGGAGTTAAGCAGTGATCGGGAGAAAGCAGCGTGCCATCTAAATCAGACGCAACAACCTGGTACATAAAAATTTTAACCTCTAAGCAGGGCGACGAGCGTTTCGCCGGATTAAGTGTGTCGACCAAAAAAATCGACGATAGCGTTTAGCGCGACCGAGCGCATTGCGTCCTTTTCAAAAAGGATCTCATGGTATGCCCCTTCTATGACAAACGGCTTATCCCCTTCACAGGGATGACCGCCAGCGGCGCGAAGTTCACAGTAGCGATCGTGCATACGGTTATCGACCACCCGCTCTTCTTCCGCCTGGAGCAATAATGTTGGCGTGACGTCTTTCTCCGCACCGGCCAGCACCTCTTCGCCGGCGAGGATCCCCTCGCGCACCCAGTGGAACGTCGGCCCGCCGACCCGCAGCTGCGGCTCATCGGCGTAAAAGCGCAGGTTGCGGCGATAGCGTTGACGGCTGTGCGTCAGTACGTTAACCGCAAAGGGCAGCGCCCGCCAGCGGCCGGTACCGAGGGCATACTCTTCACGAATGCGCTGATGGCCCTCAGCCCAATCGAGAATATGGCGCACCATCCAGTCAGGCAGGCGCATAACGATGCCGAACATCGGCGCACAGAGCGCCATCGCGTCGCAATGCTGGTGGTAGCGCTGCAAAAATAGCGTCGCAATGGCGCCGCCCATGGAGTGGGCCAGTATAAACCGTTTCCGCCAGCGTCCGGGCGCCACCTGCTGCTGCCAGAACGCGGCGAGATCGTCGACGTAATCGCTGAAATTAACGACGTGCCCGCGGTGGGTATCTGAAAGCATGCGTCCGGAGCGCCCCTGGCCGCGATGATCGATAATCATCACGTCAAAACCGCTGCGGAAAAGATCGTAAGCCAGTTCGGCGTACTTAACGTAGCTTTCAATGCGACCCGGACAAATAACCACGACCCGGTCATGACTTTTGGCGCAGAAGCGAACAAAGCGCACCGGAACGTTATCCACGCCCGTAAATTCAGCCTCTTCCCGCTGACGCCAGAAATCGGTCAGTGGCCCCATGGTAAAGGCCGCAAACGCGTTTTCTCGTGTTTCCCAGTCCTTTTGCTGCAAAAACATCGGGCTTACACCCCTGATAACCGCTGAAAATCGTTTTTTTATCGTGCATCACACAATGCTTACACAATAGCGTATTGTGGCATAAAAACAGACAATCAGGGAGTTTCTCATGACGTTCGAGTGGTGGTTTGCCTATCTGCTGACATCTCTTATTCTCAGCCTGTCGCCGGGATCCGGGGCGATAAATACCATGACCACCTCAATCAACCACGGTTATCGCGGCGCGGCGGCTTCTATTGCCGGGCTACAGACCGGGCTCGGCATTCATATCGTGCTGGTGGGCGTTGGCCTGGGTACGCTTTTTTCCCGTTCGCTGTTGGCCTTTGAAATCCTGAAATGGGCGGGCGCCGCTTATCTTATCTGGCTCGGCATTCAGCAGTGGCGAGCCGCGGGTTCTCTCGATCTGAATACTCTTGCGCAAGCGCAGAGCCGCGGCAAACTCTTTAAGCGCGCGGTGTTCGTCAACCTGACCAACCCAAAAAGCATCGTGTTCCTCGCCGCGCTCTTCCCGCAGTTTATCGTACCGCACCAGCCCCAGGTGATGCAGTACCTCGTGCTCGGCGTCACCACCATCGTGGTCGATATTATCGTGATGATTGGCTACGCCACGCTGGCGCAGCGCATCGCCGCGTGGATCAAAGGGCCCAAACAGATGAAGGCGCTAAACAAGGTTTTTGGATCGCTGTTTATGCTGGTCGGCGCCCTGCTGGCCTCCGCGCGCCACGCCTGATGGATGGAAGCACGCTCGCAAATTATCGTTAGCTTTGCGGGTATAGCGACATCGTCAGCCGAGCAGGCGGGCAAAGAACAAAGATAATTTTTTTGCCCGCTGTTGAACTCGCAGCGCCAGTGCCAGAATGCCGCCAGATTCTCTTCTTCATGGACGAAAACGATGGCGGAAGCGGCAACCCCTCACGATGCGGTATTCAGAACTTTTCTCTCCCGTGTGGAAACCGCACGGGATTTTATCGAGATCCATCTGCCCCCCTCACTCATGCAAATTTGCAAACTGGATACCCTACGCCTTGAGTCAGGAAGCTTTATTGAAGATGATCTGCGCCCCTACTACAGCGATATCCTCTATTCTCTGGAAACGACCAGTGGTTGCGGCTATGTTCACGTTCTGATTGAACATCAAAGTTCGCCAGATAAATTAATGGCGTTTCGTTTAATGCGCTATGCCATCGCTGCTATGCAGCGGCACATAGAAGAAGGGCATAAAACGCTACCTCTGGTGATCCCGATTCTTTTTTATCAGGGACGGCGAAGCCCCTATCCCTGGTCGCTGGACTGGCTGGAGAACTTTGCCGATCCGGATACTGCGCGCCAGATTTACTCCACCGCCTTTCCGCTGGTGGACATCACCGTTATTCCCGATGACGAAATCATGGAGCACCGGAGTATGGCGGCCCTGACGCTGGTACAAAAGCATATATGGCAGCGCGATATGGCCGAGCTCGTCGACAAGCTCACCAGCCTGCTGTTGCTGGAACAGATGAGCAGACAACAAATTACCGTACTGATAAAATATATGGCCCAGGCGGGAGAAGAGCAGGATGTTCGGCCGCTATTATATGAGCTGGCACAGCGGGTGCCGCAACATGGAGGTGTACTGATGACTCTGGCAGAAAAGTGGCTTGAGGAAGGTATGCAGAAGGGCATTAAGGAAGGCATAAAAGAGGGCAAACGCGCTGCGCTTCTTAACGTCGCAAAGGCCATGCTCGAGCGGGGCATTGATACTACTGCGGTTATGGAAATGACCGGTCTGACGTCCGACGATTTGCAGCAGCTGCGTCATTAATATCCGGCCCGCCCATAACCCTTGGGCGGGCCGCAGAACGCTTAGCGCGAAATAATCAGGTGAATACCAAACCCGGCAAACAGAGTACCGGCAATGCCGTCTATCCACTTCGCCATCCGCTGATAGCCGCGGCGCATGCCCGGTAGGGCGAACAGGCTGGCGACCACCGTAAACCAGGCCAGCGTCTCCAGAACAATCAGCAGGAAAATCCCCCAGCGCGCGCCGGAACTGACGCTGTCGCCGACAAACAGCGAGAACACGGAGCCAAAATAGATAATCGCTTTTGGGTTAGCCAGATTGGTCAGCAGCCCTTTCAGGAAGCTCCGGCCGCTGCGCGCCAGTTCGACCTGAGGCTCTACCGCCGCTGCCGCTTCGCTTTTTTTCAGCGCGCCGCGCAGCATCTGGAAACCCATCCAGCACAGATACAGGCCGCCGCCGACCATAATAATGGTATGCAGCCAGGCCATCTTCTCGATAATCAGGTTCAGGCCGAGCAGCGCTACGCCCGCCCATACCATTACTCCGCAGGTGATCCCCAGCACGCCCATCATCGCCTCTTTGCGGGAGCGGCTAACGGCGGTTTGTGAAACAAAGAAGAAGTCCGGGCCAGGACTCATCAGCGCAATGATATGCACCAGCGCCACGGTGAAAAAAAGCGTCAACATAATTAACTCGCAGGGAAATAGTCAGGACGAAAACTATATTTACACTTTTTCGTCTGGCTGACTACTCATCATCGCCATCCACGTGCGCGCGGATCAGGGCCATAAACTCTTTACCAAAACGCTCGAGCTTACGCGTGCCAACGCCGTTGACGCTGAGCATCTCCCCGGCCGTCAGCGGCGTTTGCTCGGCCATTTCAATTAGCGTCGCATCGTTAAACACCACGTAGGGCGGGATATTCTCTTCGTCGGCAATCGCCTTACGCAGTTTGCGCAGCTTGGCGAACAGCTTGCGATCGTAATTACCGCCAAAGGATTTCTGCATCGCTTTCGGCTTCAGCGCCACAATACGCGGCACGGCAAGCTGTAGCGTCACGTCGCCGCGCAGGACCGGACGCGCGGCCTCGGTAAGCTGTAGTGCAGAGTGCTGGGCTATATTCTGCGTAACCAGGCCTAAATGAATAAGTTGACGGATCACGCTGACCCAATGCTCGTGGCTCTGTTCGCGCCCAATGCCGTAGACCGGCAGCTTGTCGTGCCCCATATCGCGAATACGCTGGTTATTGGCGCCGCGCAGCACTTCCACCACGTAGCCCATACCAAAGCGCTGATTGACGCGGTAAATCGTCGACAGCGCCTTACGCGCGTCCATTAAACCGTCGTACTGTTTCGGCGGATCGAGGCAGATATCGCAGTTGCCGCAGGGCTCCTGGCGCCCCTCGCCAAAGTAGTTGAGCAGCACCAGACGGCGGCAGGTTTGCGCTTCGGCAAAGGCCCCCATCGCGTTGAGCTTATGGCGTTCAATGTCCTGCAGCGGCCCGGCGGGTTTCTCCTCAAGGCAGCGTCGGAGCCACGCCATATCCGCCGGATCGTAAAACAGCATCGCCTCGGCAGGCAGCCCATCGCGCCCGGCGCGCCCGGTCTCCTGATAATAGGATTCAATATTGCGGGGGATATCGAAATGCACCACAAAACGGACGTTCGGTTTGTTGATACCCATACCGAAGGCTACCGTAGCCACCACGATTTGCAGGTCGTCGCGCTGGAATTTCTCCTGCACGTCGGCGCGGATATGGTTTTCCAGCCCGGCGTGATAGGCCGCGGCGCTGATGCCGCGGCTTTGCAGGCGAGCGGCGGTGTCTTCCACTTTTGAGCGGCTATTGCAGTAGATAATGCCCGACTTACCGCGCTGGTCCTGCACGTAGCGCATCAGCTGATCCAGCGGCTTAAACTTCTCCATCAGCATATAGCGGATGTTGGGTCGGTCGAAGCTACTGACCTGAATGAGCGGGTCGTTTAGGCCCAGCAGGCGAACAATGTCGCGACGCGTCGTGTCATCGGCGGTGGCGGTCAGCGCCATAAACGGGATTTGCGGTATCCGCTGGCGCAGCTGCCCTAACGCGGCGTATTCCGGACGGAAATCGTGCCCCCACTGGGAAATACAGTGCGCCTCGTCCACCGCCACCATCGACAGATTCCAGTGCGTAAGATGCTCAAGGAAGTTATCCAGCATCAGGCGCTCCGGGGCGATATACAGCAGGCGAATCTGCCCGCTGCGGCAGCCGGCCATCACCTCCTGCTGCTGCTCCCGGCTCTGGGTTGAGTTCAGGCACGCCGCCGCCACGCCGTTAGCCAGCAGCTGATCGACCTGGTCCTTCATCAAGGAAATAAGCGGCGACACCACGACGGTGAGACCGCCCAGTACCAGCGCCGGAACCTGATAACACAGCGACTTGCCGCCGCCGGTTGGCATCACCACCAGGCAATCGCGCCCGGCCAACGCCGTATCAATGATAGTTTCCTGGCCCGGGCGAAACTGCTGGTAGCCGAAGGTCTCTTGTAAAACCTGCTTAGCCAGCGATTCCTGATTCAATACTTCCGCCTGCGCCACGTTGACCCCATATGCCTGAAAAGAAAACAGGCGCTATTTTCAGCGCCTGAGAGCCAGAGTGCAACGATTAAAACAGATCGTTGAGCATCAGCCCGACGCCGACGCGGGTCTGATTGAAGTTATAATCGATGAGCGACTCGCCATAACCGCTATAGACCTGAGTATAGACGCGCACGTGTTTGGTGATCGGATAGCTCACCCCAAGCTCGGCGCCGCCGTAGCCGGTATTCCAGTTATATTGCCCCTGGGCGCTGAGGATGGCGTCGCCCAGCTGATAACCCACTTTCAGCCGGTAATACCCCATATATTTGGTGATATCCGGATTATCGTCGGTGCTGCCAATCACGTACCAGGGCTTCACCTCAACCAGCCAGTTGCCGTTTTGCGCCATCAGCCGGGTATAGAGGCGGTTCCAGCTGCGGGAGGTGGGATCGGAACGGCCGTTAGAGTCGTGGTTATAACCCATCTCAACGTCGCGCAGCGTCCAGCCGGCGAACGAGTAATCGGTCGCAAACCCGAGGAACAGCTGCGGCTCATAGTTGGTTTCGCGAAACGGCGCGGACTCTTTGCTGTTGGAGAGCTGCCACCAGGATTTTTGCGTATAAGAAGCGCCCAGCAGCGAATTCTCACCGAGGATCCCTCGCCACAGCGGAAACGCCAGGCTGAGCTGGAACTTCACTTCATCTTTACGCGCATTTTCGGCCCAGTCGTAGCTACGAATCGCTTCTTTATTGAGATCGCTGGTCCACGTATAGAGCAGATAGTTGCTCTCGTAGGGATAGAGCAGGAACGGATTATCATGGTCCTGTAACAGGTTGGCGATAATGCTCCCGCGAACGACCGGAGCGTCGTGGACCTGTTTATTCACCGGCGCGTCCTGCGCCAGAACGCCGGCCGGAAGCGCAACAAGCGCCAGCAGGCAGGCCAAAGAGATACGCATTGCTGTTCTCCTGGATGGATATTTATTATTTCTGTTTAACCCAGGCAGCATTCTACCTATTTATGCGGCATCTGACCTGTTATCCGTTCTTAAAGTAGAAATCAATATTTTAGAAGCATAAAATCAACATTTCATTAACTTATGGAAGTGTTGTTATGTCTGAACTGACCGCCGCCGCCGCCCTGAAGCTGGTGGGAGAGATCTTCGTCTACCATATGCCGTTTAATCGTGCCTTAGGGCTGGAGCTGGAGCGCTACGAAAAGGAGTTTGCCCAGCTGAGTTTCAACAATCAGCCGATGATGGTGGGCAACTGGGCGCAGAGCATTTTACATGGCGGCGTGATCGCCTCAGCACTGGACGTCGCTGCGGGGCTGGTATGCGTCGGCAGCACGCTGACTCGCCACGACACCATCAATGAAGAAGAGCTGCGCCAGCGCCTGTCGCGGATGGGCACTATCGATCTGCGCGTCGACTACCTGCGTCCGGGCCGCGGGGAACGCTTTACCGCCACCAGCAGCCTGCTGCGCGCCGGTAATAAAGTGGCGGTGGCCCGCGTCGAGCTGCATAACGAAGAGCAGGTGTATATCGCCAGCGCCACGGCGACGTATATGGTGGGTTGATCGGCCTAAATCGAGTAACATCTCTCTCTTTGGCAATGGATTTGTACCGATGGACGCTAAACAAACGCGGGTGGGGATTCTTCTGGCCCTGGCCGCCTATTTTATCTGGGGTATCGCGCCGGCGTACTTCAAGCTTATCTACTATGTTCCCGCCGATGAAATTCTGACTCACCGCGTGATCTGGTCCTTCTTCTTCATGGTCGCGCTGATCAGCATCAGCCGTCAGTGGCCGCAGGTCAAAAGGCTGCTGAAAACGCCGAAAAAGGTGTTCCTGCTGGCGCTCTCTGCGGTGCTGGTGGGCGGCAACTGGCTGCTGTTTATCTGGGCGGTGAATAACCATCATATGCTGGAAGCCAGCCTGGGCTATTTTATCAATCCGCTGGTGAATATTCTGCTGGGGATGATCTTCCTCGGGGAGCGCTTTCGCCGGATGCAGTGGCTGGCGGTGCTGCTGGCCGCCTGCGGCGTGCTGGTACAGCTCTGGACCTTCGGCTCGCTGCCGATTATCGCGCTGGGCCTGGCGTTCAGCTTCGCTTTTTACGGCCTGCTGCGTAAAAAGATCGCCGTGGATGCGCAAACCGGGATGCTGTTTGAGACGCTCTGGCTGCTGCCGGTCGCCGCGATTTATCTGTTTGGTATTGCCGATAGCCCGACCAGCCACATGGGGCAGAATCCGTGGTCGCTGAACCTGCTGCTGATGGCGGCGGGCGTGGTCACCACCATCCCGCTGCTGTGCTTTACCGGCGCGGCGACGCGTCTGCGCCTCTCCACGCTGGGATTTTTCCAGTATATCGGCCCGACGCTGATGTTCCTGCTGGCGGTAACCTTCTACGGCGAAGTGCCGGGCGCGGATAAAATGGTAACCTTCGCCTTTATCTGGGTGGCGCTGGCGATTTTCGTGATGGATGCGGTTTACACAATACGCCGTACGCGTAGGGCATAAAACCAAGCTGGTACGCAAAAAAGGAGCCGAAGCTCCTTTTTTTACAGCCAGTTTTTACGCTTAAAGTACAGATACGGCGCCAGGCCGGCGAGCATCATAAAGACAATCGCGCCGGGATAGCCAAAGCTCCAGTGCAGCTCAGGCATAAACTCAAAGTTCATCCCATAGCTGGAAGCCACCAGCGTCGGCGGCAGGAACACCACGGAGACCACCGAGAAGATCTTGATGATGCGGTTCTGCTCAATGTTGATAAAACCCATCGCCGCCTGCATCAGGAAGTTAACCTTCTGGAACAGCGATTCGTTGTGCGGCAGCAGGGATTCGATGTCGCGCAGGATCTCACGCGCCTGCTCCAGCTGACCGGCCGGAAGGCGGGCTTTGCGCACGAGGAAGTTCAGCGCGCGCTGGGTATCCATCAGACACAGGCGGACTTTCCAGCCGATATCTTCCTGCTCCGCCAGCGTCGAGAGCGCCTCGTCGTAATCATCGCCCTGACGACCTTCCATGATCACCCGGCTGAGCTTTTCCAGGTCGCTATAGATGTTTTCAATTTCATCCGCCAGCTGCTCGATTTTGGTTTCGAACAGGTCCAGCAGCAGCTCGTAAGCGTTGCCGTCCACCATCGACTGGCTGCGGGCGCGCATGCGATACAGGCGGAAAGCGGGCAGCTCCCGTTCGCGCAGGGTGAACAGACGCCCTTCGCGGATAGTAAACGCGACGGTAGAGTTACCGGCGTGATCCTCTGCATCTTCAAAAAAGAAAAATGAGTGGATATGCAGGCCGTCTTCATCCTCAAAGAAACGCGCTGACGCTTCGATGTCTTCCAGCTCCGGGCGCGTCGCCAGGTTCTGACCCAATTCCGTTTGCACGCGGCTTCGTTCATCGTCGTCAGGCTCGACCAGATCGACCCACACCGAACTGGCGAGGTGCTTGATCTCGTCGGCTTCCAGACGTGTTAAACGATTGTTTTCCAGTTGAAATGCGCTCAGCATGACCGGGACTCCCAATGCAAAAAATTATCGGACAGTTCGGTGGGCACACAGAAACAATTTGGGTTTCAGACCATTAAGCCTGACTCAGAGCGACGGGAATAGAACGGGTCGCCGACAACCGCTAAGGCTATCAGCATAAGAGGATAGCCTTAGGAGTTGTTCCTGATGGGCAGGAAATTGAGCCAGCATCTACTGGGTGTGTCCAAGGCGAATGTCCTCTTAGCGTAATCGTGCGCGCATGTTACGCCAGCGCAAAAACGGCGTCAACACGCAACGGAACGCTAAAGAGCAAATCAAGCTCCTTAACGTATAAAGGTAGCAGAATATTACAAAATAATGATACTTTTCTTACTGTTACACTGTTTCAAGCCGGGCATACGCCGCGACCAGCCATTTAATCCCCTGCCCCTGAAACGCAACCTGCAGGCGGCTGTGTTCGCCGCTGCCTTCGAGGTTCACGATCGTGCCTTCGCCAAACTTGGCATGGCGCACGCGCTGGCCCAGCTTATAGCCGGTGTCGTTTTCCGCCATCGGCGTCCCCATCCGCTGATGGCTGACCGGACGGCTCACCGTGGCGCGCAGCCGCACCTCTTCCACGCACGACTCCGGCAGCTCGCCGATAAAGCGCGACGGACGGTGATAAACCTCTTTGCCATACAGGCGGCGGGTTTCCGCATAGGTCAGCGTGAGCTTCTGCATCGCACGGGTGACGCCGACGTAGGCCAGACGGCGTTCTTCTTCCAGGCGGCCGCCCTCATCAAGCGCCATCTGGCTCGGGAACATCCCCTCTTCCACGCCGACGATAAAGACCTGCGGGAACTCCAGCCCTTTCGCCGAGTGCAGGGTCATCAGCTGTACCGCATCCTGCCAGGTATCCGCCTGCCCTTCTCCCGCTTCCAGCGCCGCATGCGAGAGGAACGCCTGCAGCGGCATCAAATCTTCATCTTCTTCGTTGTAGCTGAACTGGCGCGTTGCCGTCACCAGCTCCTCTAAGTTTTCAATGCGCGTCTGGCCTTTCTCGCCTTTCTCCTGCTCGTACATCATGCGCAGGCCGGAGTCTTTAATCACCCGATCGGTCTGCACGTGCAGCGGCATATCGGCGGTTTCCTGCGCCAGGGCGTCAATGAGTTCCATAAAACGCTGCAGGGCGCTGGCGGCGCGTCCGGCAAGCACTTTATCTTTTAACAGCTCGCGACAGGCCTGCCACAGCGTCAGCTGACGGTCGCGCGAGGTCTGGCGCACCACGTCCAGCGTGCGATCGCCGATACCGCGCGTCGGGGTATTCACCACGCGCTCAAAGGCCGCGTCGTCATTACGATTGGCGATCAGGCGCAGATAGGAGAGCGCATCTTTGATCTCCTGGCGTTCGAAGAAGCGCATGCCGCCATAAATACGATACGGCATGCTGGCCTGCAGCAGCGCCTCTTCCAGCACGCGCGACTGGGCGTTGCTGCGATACAGAATCGCGCACTGCTCCAGCGCCCCGCCGTTTTCCTGCCAGGTTTTGATGCGGTTGACGACAAAGCGCGCCTCATCAAGATCGTTAAACGCGCAGTAGAGCGAAATCGGCTCGCCGTCGGCGCCGTCGGTCCACAGCTTTTTCCCCAGGCGCCCGCTGTTGTTTTCAATCAGGGCGTTGGCCGCGCTGAGGATATTGCTGGTCGAGCGATAGTTTTGCTCGAGGCGGATAGTTTCCGCGCCGGGGAAATCGTTGAGGAAGCGCTGGATGTTCTCCACCTGCGCGCCGCGCCAGCCGTAAATGGACTGATCGTCATCGCCGACGATCATCACCTTGCCGGTATCGCCCGCCAGCAGGCGGATCCACGCGTACTGAATGTTGTTGGTATCCTGAAATTCGTCCACCAGGATATTGGTAAAGCGCTCGCGGTAGTGCTGAAGAATGTGCGGCTTGTTGAGCCACAGCTCGTGGGCGCGCAGCAGCAGTTCGGCGAAATCCACCAGCCCCGCCCGATCGCAGGCCTCCTGGTAGGCCTGATAAACCTTCTGCCAGGTCTGCTCAACCGGGTTACCGTAGCTCTGTATATGGTGCGGGCGCAGCCCTTCATCTTTCTGGCCGTTGATGTACCACATCGCCTGACGCGGCGGCCACTGCTTCTCATCGAGATTCATCGCCTTAATCAGACGCTTGAGCAGGCGCAGCTGGTCTTCGCTGTCGAGGATCTGGAAGTCCTGCGGCAGGTTGGCGTCAAGGTGATGAGCGCGCAGCAGCCGGTGCGCCAGCCCGTGGAAAGTGCCGACCCACATACCGCCCTGGGTGGTACCCATCAGTTGGCCAATACGATGGCGCATTTCCGCCGCCGCTTTGTTGGTAAAGGTCACCGCCATAATGGAGTAAGGGGAACAGTGCTCAACGCTCAGCAGCCAGGCGATGCGGTGTACCAGTACGCGCGTCTTACCGCTGCCCGCGCCTGCCAGAACCAGCATGTTAGTACGTGATGCCGCAACGGCTTCACGCTGTTTGTCATTAAGGCTGTCGAGCAGATAAGAAACGTCCATTGGCACCGCCGGAAATGAGACGCCCGGCAACGTTCAGTTCACCGGGCTACTGTTAATTTATACAGAACTACTGACGATTATATCAGCGAGGTCAGAGATGCCAACCGTGAAATTTCGATGTGCGGCAGCAGACGGCTGTCGGCGGTGCGCATCAGGTCTGCGCCCTGCGGTTTGATCCAACAGGCCTGCATGCCGCAACGAATGGAGCCCGCCACGTCGGTCGTCAGATCGTCCCCGACGTGCAGAATCTGCCCCAGCGGCAGCGCCAGCCGCTCGGCTGCGAGATGATACATATCGGCAAAAGGCTTAGAGCGCCCGTCCGGACCGGCGCGCAGCACGAAGCGGAAGTAGTCGCTCAGGCCAAAAAGCTCCGGCTGGGCATTACCGTTGGTAATGGCCACCAGCGGCCACTTTTCCGCCAGCTGCGCCAGCGTATCGTGCGTTTCCTGCGGGACATCGATCAGGCTGCGCCAGTGGGCGAAGTTCGCCATCGCTTCCTCGGCCCCCGTTTTCGCCATCGCCGCAGAAAGCCCGGCGTTGATCATCCCCAGCTCCAGCGCGCGGCGGCGCCACTCGGTGACATCGTGGTAAATTTCCGGCTCTGACGCCAGCAGCGTCTGGCGCAGCCGGTTGAGTTCGCTGGCGTCAAATTGACTCAGCGACGGGTGGTAGCTGCGCACAAAGCTCAGCGACTCATGCAGCGTTCGGTCAATCACCGGACGGTTGTCATAAAGGGTATCGTCCAGGTCAAATGTCAGTGCTGAAATCTGGCCCAGAGGTCGGTAAAAACGCATTATTTCCCCCGTTTGGCGCGCGGATGCGCCGCATCGTACACCGACGCAAGGTGCTGAAAATCAAGATGGGTATAAATTTGAGTGGTGGACAGATTCGCATGACCCAGCAGCTCCTGCACCCCGCGCAGATCGCCGCTCGACTCCAGCATATGGGTCGCGAAAGAGTGGCGCAGCTTATGCGGATGCACGTGGCTGTTGAGGCCCTGCTTAATGCCCCATTCGGCAAAGCGCTTTTGCACGTTACGCGCGGAAATTCGCTTACCCAGCTTTGATAAGAACAGGGCGCCTTCATCAGCGCCGAACAGGCCGCGCAGGTCGAGCCAGTGCTCAATCCACACCACCGCGTTGCGGCCAATCGGCAGGCGGCGCTCTTTGCTGCCTTTGCCCATCACCCACACCTCGCCGGATTCCAGATCGAGGTGCTTAATGTCGAGATTCACCAGCTCCGAGAGACGCAGTCCCGCGCCGTACATCACTTCCAGCATCGCCCTGTCGCGTACCGCCAGCGGATCGTTAAGATCGATATCCAGCAGTCGGTTAACGTCGTCGACGTCGATATTTTTTGGTAAATGGCGCGGTGTTTTCGGCGCCGAAATCCCCTTCGCCGGATTCGCGGCCAGTTCGCCCTGGCTCACCAGCCAGTCAAAGAAGCTGCGTAAGGCGGAGAGACGTAAAGCCAGGCTGGCTGGCCCCAGCCCCTGGCGACGGCTGCGCACCGCCAGGCTACGGACCTGGGCAGCATCGCACTGCTGCCAGCTTTTCAGCCCGGCGCTATCCGCCAGCGCGATAAGCGTCTCAAGCTGGCGGCGGTAGTTCAGCAGCGTTATCGGGCTCAGCTGACGCTCCACGCCGAGATAGCGTAAAAAGCGTTCTACGGGCGTAAACAGCGGCGAGTCGGTCATGCGCGCTCGATCCAGCGCTCCAGCAACCCCGGGAGCATCGACGCAATTTCCTGCAAAAGCTGCGTTCCCTGACCTTGCTGATAGTGCTGAGGGTCGCGACTGCTGAACAGCATCACGCCGGGCGCTTCATCTCCCCCCAGCAGCGACATCGCCACCGAACCCACGGCTTTTGCTTCCGGCAGCACCACCAGCAGTTCCGGGCCGTTTAATGGGCCAAGATAATGGCGCTGTTGCCCAAGACGCTGAATGCGAATCGGCTCAAACGCCTGACGGCTTATCGCCAGATGAGTGAATTTGGAGGGCGCGCCGAGCCGCCAGCTGTCGGGAAACAGGCGCACCGTGGCGCCCGCCAGGCCCAGCTCGCGCGCCCAGCGATGAAAGCGGTTCAGCATTTCATCAAGGCTATCGGCCGCCGCCAGCCGCGTCTGGAGATCAAACAGGCGCTGAAACAGGCTTTCGTTAGCCGTCGCCTGGGCCATCAGCAGCGTCATATTCTCTTCCAGCACGTTGATATGGTTCCGCGCCCGCGCCATGTGCCATTCCACCAGCGAGACCGAACCACGTACCGGATGCGGCACCGACATATGCTCCACCAGCGCCGCATTACGAATAAAGAATTCAGGATGTTGCAACAGATAGTCCACCACTGCGCGATCGTTCAGCTCGCTGGCGAGTTCCTGCTGTTCTTCCCCGACTTGTTTCATAAATGAATAAATCCGTCATAGACATGTGCCGCCGGGCCAGTCATATACAGCGGTTGGCCCGGACCTTTCCAGGCGATATCAAGACGCCCGCCGGGTAATTCCACGCGGACCTCCTCGCCCAGTAACCCCTGCTGGATACCGACTGCCGCCGCCGCGCAGGCGCCGCTGCCGCAGGCCTGCGTTTCACCCGCGCCGCGTTCATACACGCGCAGGCGAATATGGGAGCGGCTGACCACCTGCATAAAGCCGATGTTCGCCCGCTCCGGGAAGCGCTCGTGGTTTTCCATCACCGGGCCGAGCGTTTCCACCGTCGCGGTTTCCACATCATCGACCTGGATAACGCAGTGCGGGTTGCCCATGGACACCACGCCGCACAATACTGTCTGTTCAGCGGCGCGCATGATATAGGTCTTTTCCGCTTTGTTGGCGCGGAACGGCACCTGCGACGGTTCGAAGTTTGGCTCACCCATATTCACGCGCACCAGATCGTCTTCCGTTACGCTTAATACCATACGGCCGTTCGAGGTACTGACGCGGATGTCACGTTTATTGGTCAGGCCTTTCAGCCGCACAAAGCGGGCGAAACAGCGCGCGCCGTTGCCGCATTGCGCCACCTCGCTACCGTCGGCATTGAAGATGCGATAGTGGAAGTCGAGCTCCGGATCGTAGGGCGGCTCAACCACCAGCAGCTGATCGAAGCCCACGCCAAGATGCCGATCCGCCAGACGACGAATCAGTTCCGGTGAGAAAAAAACATTCTGAGTTACCGCGTCAACAACCATAAAGTCATTGCCAAGGCCATGCATTTTAGAGAACTGCATCATCTACTCCAGCAGCGCGGAACTGTCAGTAATTCACCTGGGTCGGACCACCGCTATCACCGCGATCGTTACGATCCGGCGTAGAGCTCTGGATACCGCTATCAACCGGTTTAGTCGGCGGAGGCGCCGTTTTATCCGCTGGCGGGAAATAGAGCGGCCCTTTCAGACCACAGCCGGTGAGGCTGAGGACCGCAAATAAAACGGCAAGCGCTGGGAAAACGTTTTTCATGGATAGTAGCCCGTAATTCATTCTTTCTGTTTTCTATCATCGCAGGAGAAGACGTAAAAGCAAGCGTTTAGGGCAGCTTTATGACATCTGAAAAGCGGCTTTCCACCAGGGTTACAGCGCAAACGCGTTGGTAGATATACGCTGAGTATTCATTTTAGCAGGGTCACTGCCAGCATTTTTTTAGCACCTGTATCGACTGCACAATATCCGCTTCCATCACGCCGGCAAATCCCAGCACCACGCCGTAATGATGGCGGCTTTCAGGCGTACCGGGGATCCACAATGCGCTCAGCGGCGTAATTTCCACGCCTGCCGCCTGGGCCTGGCTAACGAGACGGGTTTCTGTTTCAGCATCATCCAGCGTAATCGCCGCATGTAGCCCCGAGGCCACTTCCGGCATCACGCCAATATGGCTCAGATGCTGATTCCACTCGGCCAGCAGCAGATCGCGACGGCTTTTACTGATTCTGCGCATTCGCCGGATATGAGGCTGGAAATGCCCCTCCGAAATAAAGCTCGCCATCACCTGCTGGTCGTTCATTGGCGGCTGGCGGGTGGATAGCGTACGCAGCAGGTTCAGCGGTTCCACCAGCTGTTGCGGAACCACCATGTAGCCCAGGCGTAGCGCGGGATACATCACTTTGGAAAACGAACCGATATAAATCACCCGATGGCGGTTATCCAGCGCGGCGAGCGGCATCAGCGGCGTGCCGTTATAGCGATACTCGCCGTCGTAATCATCCTCCATAATCCACGCCTGATGCTTTCTGGCCCACTCCAGCAGCGTCATCCGCCGCGATAGCGAGAGCGTCGCGCCCGTCGGGTACTGGCATGACGGGCTCACGTAGACCATCCGGGCGTCGGGATAATCCGTCAACTGCGCCGTCTGAAGCCCCTCATCATCAACGTTAATCGCTTTAATATTCAAACCAAGGCAGGAGAATACGCCCGCCGCCGCCCAGTGGCAGGGGTTTTCCATAATGACGTCCTGCCCGACGCGCAGCAGCAGCGCGGAACAGAGCATTATCGCCTGTTGTGCGCCAAGGGTAATAATCACCTGAGCCGGATCGCACTTCAGGCCGCGCGAGGTATGCAGATAGCTGGCGATAAGCTCGCGCAGCTGTAAATCGCCCGCCGGAACGCCGTAACCCATTTGCGCAATGGGTCGCCGCCGCCAGAAGCGGTTTTGCAGGCGCGACCAGGTATCAAACGGGAAATGGTCAATCGCGGGCATGCCGATGCGAAAAGCCTTCGGCGGGCCATCGTGCACAAAATGGCGATTAAACCGCGCCGTCAGCGGCAGGCGCGAGTCGACGCGTAAGGCAGGAATTTCAGGGACGTCGGGGCCTTCGTCAACCTCCTGCCCGCGATAACGTATATAGGTGCCGTCGCCCTGTCGGGTTTCAATTAAATCATCGGCATATAAACGCTCGTAGACCGAGACCACCGTATTGCGAGAAACCCCCAGCAGCCGCGCCAGCTCACGCGTCGCGGGTAGTTTAGCCCCGTGAAGACCGGGCGTATTCACCATCTTCTCTCTCAGGGCGCGATAAAGCTGCTCGCTACGCTTTCTGCCAGCATCCAGCTTTATACCCGTTAAATCAAAAGGCAGAGCAACCGACAAATTGGCACCTTAATATCGTGGGTTTTTGGTCCTGTTATACATCCAATATGACAATTAGCATAGGCGCATTAATACTCATGATGAAAGCGACGCCTTTCATCGCTCTCTGAACCCTGAATGATTGAGCCTACTATGTCAGCATCAGAAATCACGATTTTTGCCGCTAAAAAAATCATTACGATGTGCCCGAACCGCCCGGAGACCACCCATGTCGCGGTGCGCGGCGACCGTATTTTAGGCACCGGCACGCTTGAAGAACTCACCGGCTTTGGCGAATACCAGCTGGACGAGACCTTTGCCGATAAAGTGTTAATGCCCGGCCTGATTGAAGCCCACTCGCACGTCACCGGCGGCGGTATGTGGCAATTCCCCTATGTGGGTTACTACGATCGCCCGGACCATACCGGTAAAGTCTGGAAAGGCTGCCGCTCTTTTGACGACGTCGTCAGCGCGCTGCAGGCGGTGGAACGTGAGATGACCGATCCGCACGCGCCGCTGATCGCATGGGGCGTTGATCCCATTTATTTCGGCAGCGATAAGCTGGGCCGCGAACATCTGGACCGCGTCTCAACCACCCGTCCGGTCGCGGTTATCCATATGAGCATCCACCTGATGGGCGCCAATACCGCCGCGCTGCACGACTGCGGAATATTTGACGACTGCCAGATCGAAGGCGTGGTGAAAAATCAGGACGGTACGCTGCACGGCGAGCTGGTGGAGTTCGCCGCCATGGGGCCAATCCTGAATAAATATGGTTTCTGGGACGAACTCACCACCGAAATCGCCATCGCCAATTTCGGCCAGGAAGCGTTTCGCGCAGGCTGCACCAGCGCAGCCGATATGGGTCTGACCGATTTCAGCAATCCCGAGCTGATGACCAACTACATCCGCATGACCCGTGAAGAGGACTTCCCGATTCGTCTGCTGGTGGCCTACGGTCCTCCTTTCGTCAAAAAACCCTTCCAGGAAGCGCTGGATTTCGCCCCGGACGTCATGCGTCACGGGCATGAAAAAATGCACTTCGGCCCGATGAAAATCTTCCTCGACGGCTCTATCCAGGGTGGGTCAGGACGGATGCTGGAGCCCTTCTATTATCTGGATGGCCACAACGGCGCGTGGAACGCTACGCCGGAAGAGGTGGAGCAGCAGGTCTACGACATCATGTCCCGCGGCTACCAGGTTCACTGCCACTGTAACGGCGACGAGGCCTCGGAAGCGTTCATTAAAGCCGTCGAGAAAACCCTGAATCGTATTCCGGCAGTGAACCACCGCGCGGTGATGCAGCACGCGCAGATGCTGCGTGAAGATCAGTTCAAACGCATCAAAGAGATGGGTATGGGCGTGAACTTTTTCAGCAACCACATCTATTACTGGGGCGATCAGCACTACAGCAAAACCATGGGCCCGGAGCGCGCAATGCGTATGGACGCCTGCGGCAGCGCGGTGCGCCACGGTATTCCTTTCGCCTTCCACAGCGATTGCGGCATCACCCCCATCAACCCGCTGTTCACCGGCTGGTGTGCGGTGAACCGCCTGACGGCATCCGGGCGCGTACTGGGCGAAGCGGAAAAAATCTCCGTCGATCAAGCGCTGCACGCGATGACCCTCGGAGCGGCATGGACCATGAAAATGGACCATCTGATCGGCAGCATCGAATGCGGTAAATATGCCGACTTCACCGTGCTGGAAGACGATCCGCAGGCCATCGAGCCGGTTCAGCTTAAAGATGTGAAGGTCTGGGGCACCGTGCTGGGCGGTAAGAAACAGCAAATCCAGTAATCCTGTTGCGAACATTATCCACCCGGCGGCGACGTCGGGCGGATAGCTATTGCACAAAATCATTCACGTTGCATCAAGGCGGCACCTGAGAGAATCCTCGGTCACTTATTACAGTAAGCGACCGGGGTGAACGCAGGCAGCCAGCACAGAGGCAGCTTGAAGGATGATGTGTAGATTGCCTGAAATTAACCACAGAACACGATCATGACGACAAATTCAGTAATTAACTCTCCCGGCATGTCGCGCAACGCGGCCGCCGATACGGCGATGAAATGGTTGCCGCTGCTGGTGCTGTGCCTCGCTCAGCTTTCGACATCCGGCGATAATGCCACGCTGAGCATCGCTACCGGCGCGCTGGTCAAAGACCTGCACGCGTCAATGGATCTCATCAGCATCGCCAACGCGATGTATTCGCTGGCCGCAGGCTCTCTGATGGTCGCCGCCGGGATGGCCGGACTTATCGTCGGCTGGAAGAAAACCTTCCGCATCGGCTGCGCGCTGCTGTTTCTTGCCGAGCTGACCGCTTATTTCTCACCGAACATGCTGGTCTTCACCTACGGCGCCCGTCTGCTTTCCGGTATTGGCGGAAGCTTTATGATCCCTTCGGTGCTGGGGCTTATCGCCAGTAACTATAAAGGCCGCCAGCAGGCGATCGCCTTTGGCGCTATCGGCGCGGCAAGCGGCGTCTCCTTCGCCGCCGGTCCGTTGATTTGCGGCCTGCTGGTTGACCACCTCGGCTGGCGCGCCGCGTTTGCCGCTATCGCCGGCCTGTGCATCGTTATCTTCAGCGGCTCCTTCCTGGTCCCTACGCCGGCAAAACCTGAACGCAAAGTGGTGTTCGATCTGCCGGGCGTCGTCCTGACGGTTATCGGCCTGTTCAGCGTGATCCTCGGCTTCCTGAAAGTATCAAGCTGGGGTCTGTTTACGCCGTTTAACGCGCCGTTCACCGTCATGGGTCTTAGCCCGGCGCCGTTCCTCGTCCTGTTTGGCCTGATCGTGCTGGCGATTATGCTGAAGTGGGAGCGCCATCGCGAAGCCACCACCGGCAGCGCGCTGATCCCGCTGTCGTTCCTCGCAACGCCGCAGGTGCGTAACGGTCTCTATCTGACGGCGTTTATCTTCCTCGCCTACGGTTCCGGTATTTTTGTGACCGTGAGCTTTGTACAGGTGGTTGCCGGGCTGAACGGCATTGAAACCGGCTTGCTCATTCTGCCGTTTGCGCTGGGCGTCGTGGTCTTTTCGCTGGGGCTGCCGATCGTCTGGAAAAACGCGAATCCGAAACGGATGTGCCAGAGCGCGCTGCTCATCGGCACGCTGGGCTCCGTGTTGTGCATCTTCGGCTTCGGCCCGTCCGATTTCAGCATGATCGTGCCGGTAGGGATGTGTCTGATTGGCGTCAGTATGGGCATCGTTTCCGCCTATTCCAGCTATATTGTTACCAGCGCCCTGCCGGCGCGCGATGCGCAGCAGTCCGGCGGCGTGCAGGCGACTTCGCGTAACGTCGGCCAGGCAATCGGCGTAGCGGTTTGCGGTATGGTGATGCTGACGGCGGTCACCATGACGGTACAGGATATGGCCAGCCACGACGCTTCGCTAAGCCAGGATACACAGCAGAAGGTGGCAAATCTCTCCGTTATTCCTTATCTCAGCGATACGGGTTTCTCAACGCTGATGCTGGACCAGGGCGTGAATCAGAAGGATGTAACGGAACTCAACCAGGTCTATAAAACCGCCCGCCTGAAAGCCACGCGAGCGGGTATGGTCGCCACCGCGGTCATGACGCTGCTGTTTTTATTCGGGACGCGCAATCTTCCCGTCCGCGCCAGGGGTTCTGATGACGCAGCAGGAGAAGAGCCGCGTGCGAAGAAGTCGAAAATCTGAGTTAAGATCGAAAGATAACTAACAATAACGCGCCCCTCCCGCGAGGAAGGGCGCGTTTTGTCGTTTCTATCAAAAAGGAACACGCTGTGACCACCAACCCTACACCGACAAACTGGTTACCTTTGGTTGTCTTATGCTGCGCACAGTTTCTGGCTTCCGCCGATAACGTGACGTTAAGTATCGCCACGCAGGCGCTAATGAACGATCTGCACGCCACGCTTGGGCAGGTCAGTACAGCGAATACCATGTATCCGTTGATTGCGGGCACGTTTATGGTGGCAGGCGGAATGCTGGGGTGTATCTGGGGTTGGCGGATGCTGTTTCGCATCGGCTGCCTGATTTTTATCCTCGCCGAAGCCTGCGCCTTTTTTTCGCCATCGATCGCGCTCTTCACCTGGGGCGCGCGTCTGACCGCCGGGATAGGCGGTAGCCTGATGATCCCCGCCGTTTTTGGCCTGATCTCTGCCCTGTATCAGCAGCGACGACGGGTTGCCGCCTTTGGCGCGCTGGGTGCCTCCAGCGGCATTTCATTCGCCTGTGGTCCAATTGTATGCGGATATTTGCTGGACCACGTCGGCTGGCGCATCGCGTTTGCCTCGCTTGGCCTGCTGGCGCTGCTTATCCTGCTCTGCTCCGTCATCATCCCGGCATCAGAAAACAAACGCGCCGCTATCGCCTTCGATACCCCGGGCTTTCTGTTAGGCACCCTGGGGCTGTTCCTGACGATTTTCGGTATTCTGCGCATCCCGGTCTGGGGGCTGGTTATGCCCTTCGACCCGGCAGTGAGCGTTCTCGGCCTGAGCCCCGCCCCTTTCGTTATTCTCTGCGGCCTGATGGTGCTGATGATGATGCTGCGCTGGGAACGTCATTTTGAAGCCACCACCGGCCACGCTCTGCTCCCCGCGGTTTTCCTGAAAACCCGCCTGGTGCGCCACGGGCTCTATCTCACCGGTTGGATATTTTTTGCCTACAGTTCGGCTATTTTTACCGTGGTGAGTTTTGCGCAGATTGTTAAAAGCGTATCGGCGATGGAAACAGGGCTGCTGATACTCCCTTTTGCGATATGTCTCGCCGCCTGTTCGCTGGGCCTGCCGCTGTTTATTCAGCAGCGAAACCCTCGCCGCCAGTGCCAGATGGGGCTGACGGCGGGAATCGCCGGCGCTCTGGTCGCCGCCGCGGCGCTGCACGTAACGGGGTTTACCCCTGTACTGATGGCGTCAGGGCTTTGTTTAATCGGCGCGGGGATGGGCACCATCGCGGCCAATGCCCCGATACTGGTTACCACTGGCGCAGGGAATCGGCACGCCGAACAGTCCGGCGGCGTTCAGGCCGCCTCGCGCGATATCGGGCAGGCATTAGGAATGGCGTTAATCAGTACCGTCATGCTCACGGTGTTGACCTTCCTGATGAAATATCAGGTACAGCACGACCCGGCAATGGGCCTGGCCGCCCGACAGGCCATCGGCCATCTCACGTTTATCCCCTGGACGAGCGATCGGACTTTCCATCAGCTTATCCAGACACAAAACCTGGCGCCCGGCGATCTCTCTGGCCTTCTTCAGCATTATCAACAGAGCCGGATGCTGAGCGCGCGTTACGGGCTGCTGGCGATGGCGATCGTGACGTCTCTACTGCTGATCCGCCTTCGCCATCTGCCGAAGTCATCGTAGATTGCGCTATACTGCCGCCACGATCAAAAAAGCGGGAAAGAACCATGAACGACAGTGAATTCCATCGCCTGGCCGATACCCTGTGGATGACCATCGAAGAGCGTCTCGACGACTGGGATGGCGACAGCGATATCGACTGCGAAATCAACGGCGGCGTGCTGACTATCAGCTTTGAAAACGGCAGCAAAATTATTATCAACCGCCAGGAGCCGCTGCACCAGGTGTGGCTGGCGACAAAACAAGGCGGCTACCATTTCGACCTGAAAGGCGACGAGTGGGTATGCGACCGCAGCGGCGAAACCTTCTGGGATCTGCTGGAACAGGCGGCGACCGCGCAGGCCGGTGAAGCGGTGAGTTTTCGCTAAACGCGCGTGATTCGAGTTCCCCGGATTGCGGCTAACGCCGTATCCGGGCGACAAAACCCATATCACCCCGAAGCCCGGGCAAGCGAAGCGCCCCCGGGAAATTTACCTGCGCCGAATGACAGGTCTACGCGGCGGGTCATGAGTAGTGCTGCAACATCGATGATGTCGCGGAATCCTCACCTGCAGCAAGGGTCGCCGCGGCAATCACCTGGCTGCGGAACGGGATCACCTGTTCGCGGCCGTCGACGTCGACGATTTGATAAAACTGCGGCAGGTTAAAGTTGATAAAGCTGGAGCCGTAGGTAAAGCGGTCATGCGACGAAGAGTAGAAGCGGCTGACGTCGCGTACCAGCTCTTCTTTGCTACCTTCGCAGTGGTGATACACCTCGGCGCGGTTGCTCTCATCAAGGATATAGATGTTAAATCCGTTATCGTTATCCGCATCTTCAAAGAAGAACTGAATAATCCCTTCGCTGGCAAAACCATCCACCACCTGCGGCAGCCTGACGTGGTTGGTTTCCACCTGCACCGACAGGCCGTGCAGTTTGTTATGCGAAATCGCGCCGTAGAATTCGATGGCGTTTTCCAGCTTCTGTACCGAGACGTTAAGACGCTCGAAGAAGAGTCCCCAGGTCTGCCCGGAAACGCGTAGCGCTTTAAAACGGCCGGTATCCTGGCGGGTGCTGGAAAGACGCAGCTCAACGCATTCAGACACCAGCTGCTGCACGCGAGTGCGGATCAGGCCGCGCAGATGCTGGCTATAGCAGAAAACTTCCACGCTATCCGGCGGCGCGGCGTCCTGGTGCATCTTGCCAAGAATGGTTTTCAGCGCTTCGATCATCGCCTGCTCGCCGTTAAAGTGCAGCGTGCGCACCTCGTTCCACGAGTTGCGATACAGCAGATCGATGCTGCCAATCAGGCACTTTTGCTCTTCGCCGAAGCTGAAAACATCCAGCTTGCGGAAGTCGAAATGCACCACCTGATTGCGGAAGGCCGCCGTCGGGTCATATTCGAGGTTGACGATAATCGCCAGGTGGCGAATTTCGCAGGGGCTATACAGCGCTTTCGGCGTCGGAGACGGCAGGCGCAGCGGGAAGTGATGCGCCACATCGGCCACCATCTCCTGCAGTTTCGCCAGGTCGACAATCCCGTTGCCCTTAATAAACAGGCGTGTGCGTGACGTCAGCAGGCCGTTAAACCAGGCCCAGGCCACCAGCTTATTAAGATAACGGTTATATTCCAGCGGCTGATGGCTGATGATCGATTCCATGTCCGGCGCGCGGTTATAGACATACCAGCCGGTACGGTTGGCACGGCCCGGCGGCACGTGGATGAAAGTCAGATTCGGCTCAGACAGATCCGGCGAAATTTGCGGGTTTACCAGGGTCACTTTCCCCGGCAGCGCTTCAAAGGCGGCGTACAGCTTACGCGTCAGCACGCCAATATCCTGCGGGCTGGCGGAAACGCTCAGGTTATTACGGCGCGCAAAGCGAATCAGGTTGCGATAGCTCTGCATCATCGCATCAAGCAGTTCGTTGTGCGCTTTACGGACTTCGTCAATCTTCCAGTTGGCCCGGTTATCGAGCATCATCAGACGCTTTTCATCCCAGCCCCACTCTTTCACCAGGTGGCTGACGACTTCACGGCGCCAGCCGACGCAGGCGCGCTCGCGGCTCAGCTTCTCACACACTTTTAAATAGAAACATCGACGCACCAGATCGAGGCGCGTTTCATCTTCGATGGCCTGCAGATAGAGCGTGACGCGCTCCAGCATCATGCAGTAAGGGTCAAGGCCAAACGAGACGATTTCACCATCATGCAGGCGCTGCTTGATATCTTTCGCCAGCAGACGGTTGTTGGGGTACTCCCAGGAGTACGCTTCCAGCAGCAGCGTCTTCAGCACGGCCTTATAGGGCGAGTCGATACTTTTATACAGCTGCCACAGGCTGGCGCCAAAGTACTCTTCTGCCGAGAGGGAGCTCAGGCCGCCGAGATCCAGCCATTCGTTCGGCGTCAGCACGCCCTGCGCGTAGAGGCTCATCACGTAATCGTCGTAATGCTCTTCTTCATCGCACGGCACCATATTCCACAGAATACGTTTCCCGGCAAGGCGCACCGCGGTACGGTAAAACTCATCCAGCAGCAGGATGTGTTGAGTTGAGCCGCAGTCTTCACCGCCCAGGCTGCCGCTTTCGTTATGGCGGAAGCGGTTTTCGTCGATCAGGAAGAAGCTGACCTCAACGCCCAGCGACGCGGCCCAGCTCTCGAGCAGGCTACATTTGCGCTGCAGCAGCTGGCGCTCTTCGCTATCCAGCCATGATTGGTGGCAAACCCAGATATCCAGGTCGGAAGAGCAGCTTTGGCCGACGGAAGAAGTACTACCCATAGAGTAAAGGCCGGTGATCGGCAGCTCGCCTTTCGGCGGCTCTTTGGCCAGCATTCCACGGTTGAGCTCGAGTTCATCAAGATAGTGACGTTGGGTTTCATCAGGCGTGTAGAGGCAAATGCCACGGGGAACGTTACCGTCAAGGTAACCCGGCATCAGCGGATGATGATAATGTAGTAATGTCGGCAGTAGACTGTAAACCTGCTGGAAAGCGGGTCCCATGGCAGCAAGGGCGCGATCCACGCGCAATTGGTTGATGGCATCCAGTCTCTGTTTCAGTGTCTCAATATAGAGGTACAAGACATATCGCCTGATGTTCAAAAACCCGACGTACAATAGTACGGAGAGTTTCAGTATTTCAACAAAAACCGTCACCATTCGTCGTCGGTGTGGTTGTGATGAACTGCTGACTGACAAATGGTTTAAAACGTGATCAATCTAACACCTTGCTGATTGACCGTAAAGAAAGATGAGCTACATACAAGTGTAGCACCCTTTACTACGTGTAAATTCTTCACTACGTTTGCGGCAACCCGCAAACGCATGAAAGGCTAAAAAAATGGCCGCGACCCTTAACCCCACAAAACTAACATCCCTAAGACAACAATGTTAGGATGGTTAGTGGTCGACTATGACGGTAACAAGCATGTTAGACAAAGTTTTGAGAATTGCCACACGGCAAAGCCCGCTTGCGCTATGGCAGGCACATTATGTGAAAGAGCGCCTGGAGTCCTGTCATCCGGGACTTTCCGTTGAGCTGGTGCCTATGGTCACCCGCGGCGACGTGATCCTTGATACGCCCCTTGCAAAAGTGGGCGGTAAGGGCCTCTTTGTGAAAGAGTTAGAGCTGGCCATGCTGGAAGGTCGCGCCGACATTGCCGTCCATTCTATGAAGGACGTGCCGGTGGAGTTTCCCGAAGGGCTGGGGCTGGTGACCATCTGTGAACGCGAAGATCCGCGCGATGCCTTTGTCTCGAATCACTACGCTTCCATTGATGAACTCCCCCACGGCAGCATCGTTGGCACCTCAAGTTTACGCCGTCAGTGTCAGCTGGCCGCCGCGCGGCCGGATCTCACGATCCGCTCCCTGCGCGGCAACGTTGGCACGCGTCTGGGCAAGCTTGATAGCGGCGAGTACGACGCCATTATTCTGGCCGCCGCAGGACTTAAGCGCCTGAACCTTGAGGCGCGTATTCGTCAACCGCTGTCCCCGGAGCAATCTCTGCCCGCCGTCGGCCAGGGCGCGGTCGGCATTGAGTGTCGCCTTGACGACGAATGGACCAAAACGCTGCTGGCCCCGCTGAATCATACGGAAACGGCCATCCGCGTCCGCGCTGAACGGGCGATGAACACCCGGCTTGAAGGCGGCTGTCAGGTACCTATCGGCAGCTATGCCGAACTGATCGACGGTGAGCTATGGCTGCGCGCGCTGGTTGGCGCGCCGGATGGCTCACACACGGTACGCGGCGAGCGGCGCGGTCGCCCGGAAGATGCCGAAACGCTGGGCGTCGCCCTTGCCGAAGAACTTCTGGATAACGGCGCTCGCGACATTCTCGCCGTCGTCTACGCAGGAGAAGCGCCTCAATGAGCATTCTGGTTACCCGTCCGCTGCCGCAAGGCGAAGAGTTAGTCAGCCGCCTGCGCGCGCTGGGACGCGTGGCCTGGAGCTTTCCGCTCATTGAGTTTACCCCGGGCCGTCAGCTCCCTGAGCTGGGCGGCCAGCTGGCAAGCCTCGCCGCAGGCGATTTGCTCTTCGCGCTATCTCAGCATGCCGTCGAGTTTGCCCACGCTCGCCTCCAGCAGCAGGGGCTGCGCTGGCCCACGGCGCCCGACTATTTTGCCATTGGCCGCACCACCGCGCTGGCCCTGCATAAGGTCAGTAATCGACAAGTTCGCTACCCGTTAGATCGGGAAATCAGCGAAGTCTTGCTACAATTACCTGAATTACAAAACATTGCGGGGAAAAAAGCGCTCATCCTGCGCGGCAACGGCGGGCGGGAATTACTCGGTGACACGCTTCGCGAACGCGGTGCTGATGTCACTTTTTGTGAATGTTATCAACGTAGTGCAAGGCACTACGATGGCGCAGAAGAAGCAATGCGCTGGCAGTCTCGCGGGGTTTCGACGCTGGTCATCACCAGCGGCGAGATGCTGCAGCAGCTCTGGACGCTAATACCACAGTGGTATCGCGAACGTTGGCTCCTGAGCTGTCGCATTTTCGTTGTCAGTGAACGTCTGGCCGAGCAGGCCAGGGAATTGGGCTGGCAGGATATCCAGGTTGCCGATAGCGCCGACAACGATGCGCTGCTACGCGCATTACAATAACTCTCAACATTGGAAGCCATAATGACGGAACAACAGAATCAATCCGCCGTGGTTGAAGAGACCAGGGAGGCCGTGGAAACGACGCCACAGCCAGAGAAGAATGTCGAAAAGAAAAACGGCGGCAGTAAAACCAGCCTCGCCCTGAGCGCAATAGCTATCGCTATCGCCCTCGCCGCTGGCGTAGGCCTTTATGGTCTGACGAAGACTCAGGCAACCCGCCAGAGCGAAGCCAGCGCCGGGCTATCCAGCCAGATCGCCGCGCTGCAAAAAGCGCAGGAGAGCCAAAAAAGCGAGCTTGAAGGCATCATCAAGCAGCAGGCCGATCAGCTGACGGAAGCGCAGCGTCAGCAGGATTCTCTGGCGAAGAAGCTGGAAGAAGTGCAGGAGAAGGTCGCGGTCATTTCCGGCAGCGATGCAAAAACCTGGCTGCTCGCGCAGGCTGATTTCCTCGTAAAACTGGCCGGACGTAAGCTGTGGAGCGATCAGGACGTGACGACCGCCGCCGCGCTGCTGAAAAGCGCCGATGCCAGCCTCGCCGATATGAACGATCCGAGCCTGATTTCCGCCCGTCGCGCCATTACCGACGATATTGCTTCGCTTTCCGCCGTGAGCCAGGTCGACTACGACGGCATCATTCTGAAAGTGAACCAGCTCGCCAACCAGATTGATAATTTACGCCTGGCGGACAACAACGACGATGACACCCCGATGGATTCCGATAGCGATGAGCTATCCAGCTCCATTAGCGAGTGGCGGGTAAACCTGCAAAAAAGCTGGCAGAACTTTATGGACAGCTTTATTACCGTTCGCCGCCGCGATGAGACCGCCGTGCCGCTGCTGGCGCCAAACCAGGACGTCTATCTGCGCGAAAACATCCGCTCCCGTCTGCTGGTCGCGGCGCAGGCGGTTCCGCGTCATCAGGAAGAAACCTACAAACAGGCGCTGGATAACGTCTCGACGTGGGTTCGTGCTTACTACGACACTGAAGATGCCACCACCAAAGCCTTCCTTGAGGACGTGGATAAGCTCAGCCAGCAAAGCATCACCATGAACGTACCGGAGAGCCTGCAGAGCCAGGCGCTGCTTGAGAAACTGATGCAAACGCGGGTACGTAATCTGATGGCGCAGCCGGCTGAAACCCAGGCCAGCGCCCCGGCTCCCGCGCCGGCACCTGCTGCCCACGCGCCAACGCCTGCGCCACAAGGAGAGTAACGCATGTTGAAAATTCTCTTACTCTTCGCGCTGCTGCTTGCCGGGATCGTGGTCGGTCCGATGATCGCGGGTCATCAGGGCTACGTCCTGATCCAGACCGATAATTACAACATTGAAACCAGCGTCACCGGGTTAGCGATCATCATGATCCTCACCATGGTGGTGCTGTTTGCCATTGAGTGGCTGCTGCGGCGCATTTTCCGCACCGGCGCGCATACCCGCGGCTGGTTCGTGGGCCGCAAGCGTCGCCGCGCGCGTAAGCAAACCGAGCAGGCGCTGCTGAAGCTGGCGGAGGGCGATTATCAGCAGGTTGAGAAGCTGATGGCGAAAAATGCCGATCACGCTGAGCAGCCCGTTGTGAACTACCTGCTGGCGGCAGAAGCCGCCCAGCAGCGTGGCGATGAAGCCCGCGCCAACCAGCATCTGGAGCGCGCGACAGAGCTCGCCGGCGACGACCTGATACCTGTCGAAATCACCCGCGTACGCCTGCAGCTGGCGCGTAATGAAAACCACGCCGCCCGCCACGGCATCGACAAGCTGCTGGAGATCACGCCGCGTCATCCGGAGGTCCTGCGCCTCGCCGAGCAGGCCTACATTCGTACCGGCGCCTGGAATTCGCTGCTGGATATTCTTCCATCAATGGCGAAAGCCAACGTCAGCGATGAGGAGCACCGTGCCGAACTGGAACAGCTGGCGTGGATTGGCCTGATGGATAAAACGCTGGCCGATGGCGGCAGCGAAGGTCTGCGCGACTGGTGGAAAAGCCAGAACCGAAAAACCCGCAGCCAGGTGGCGCTACAGGTGGCAATGGCTAATCGCCTTATCGAAAGCGACGACCATGATACCGCGCAGCAGATTATTATCGAAGGTCTGAAAAAGCACTACGACGATCGTCTGGTGATGCCGATCCCGCGGCTGAAAACGAATAATCCGGAACAGCTGGAAAAGGTGCTGCGCCAGCAGATCAAAACGGTTGGCGACCGTCCGCTGCTGTGGAGTACGCTGGGGCAATCGCTCATGCGTCACGGCGAGTGGCAAGAAGCCAGCATCGCGTTCCGCGCAGCGCTCAAGCAGCGCCCGGATGCGTTTGACTACGCGTGGCTGGCCGATACTCTTGACCGCCTGCATCAGCCGGAAGAAGCGGCGACGATGCGTCGCGACGGCCTGCTGTTAACCCTGCAAAACAACCCGCAGCAGTAATGCCCTTCTCGCCTCCATCGGGGGCGAGAATCTCTTCTCTTCCCGCCTGAGCGTTTCTCTATCCCTGAAAAGAAAAAAACGCCTGCTCTGAAACCAGGGCAGGCGTTAAAACAGGTCTGTTTGACAACAAATTGGGTGCTTCACTCAACGTAGTGTCCATGGTGTTTGATGAGGCTATATGCTTCATCCTTCACGCTGTCTCTTCGTTGGCTGCACACGCTCACCCCAGTCACTTACCTTTGTAAGCTCCGGGGGATTCCCGTGCTGGCCGTCTCGACACATCATGAATGATTTAGCATATAAAATGCGACATCTGTCAGTGGACGATAAGCACCGTAAAACGGCTCTGCATCATTCCTGAGTTTATGAGGCACTAAGGCGAACATAAGAGATGGAATGAGCATCTACCCGTTTATTATCGCACAGGATCGGTAGAAAATGCATCTATCCGCACAAGGAATTGGGACTATTCTGGACAATAAATCGCATGATGATTAGCGAGATATTTTTTGCGATATCAGGGAGATAGGAACGTTTTTGCAAAAGCGGAAAACAAAAAACCCCGCCGAAGCGGGGTTCAAAATTGGTCGGCGAGAGAGGATTCGAACCTCCGACCCACTGGTCCCAAACCAGTTGCGCTACCAAGCTGCGCTACTCGCCGATGTACTGCTTTTTTGAATTTTTAGTTCAATTCTTTATAAAGTCGTGGTGCGAGGGGGGGGACTTGAACCCCCACGTCCGTAAGAACACTAACACCTGAAGCTAGCGCGTCTACCAATTCCGCCACCTTCGCAATATCACAACTTTCTAAATAATGGGGTGGCTAATGGGATTCGAACCCACGACAACTGGAATCACAATCCAGGGCTCTACCAACTGAGCTATAGCCACCACTGCAAATCTTTTACGCGGTATTGAAACCACCGCAGCTCCAGCACCGGGTAAATGGTGCGCCCGACAGGATTCGAACCTGAGACCTCTGCCTCCGGAGGGCAGCGCTCTATCCAGCTGAGCTACGGGCGCTTAGCGCCGTTGCGGGGTCGGATAATACGGACTTCCTACCCCGCTGTCTAGTGCCTTTTTAAAGAAAATTATTGTTTGCTCATGCTTTGTGCGTTTTGTTGCTTATTGCGCCACATTATCAACATTTCCGCGTCGGCCAAGGCCAAATACCTTATAAATAAGCGTCACGGCGGCGAGGAAAATCATTCCGACAAAGAGCGACATACGCGTATCGTCGTTAAATCCCATCCCTATCAGCACGCAAATCAGGAACGCCATGGTCAAATAGTTCGCCCACGGGAACAGCAGCGAGCGAAACGGATGGCTGGCCATCGCTTCTTTATGCACGAGACGAAAACGCAGCTGGCTAATCAGAATCACAAACCACGGCACCATCCCCGGCAGCACGCTGGCGCTGTAAACGTAGACGAAAACTCGCTGTGGATTAGGGATAATGTAGTTCAGGCACGAGCCGACCAGCAGAATCAGGATCGACAGCGCCACGCCCGCTGACGGCACGCCGTTGCGCGAGACTTTGGCGATGGCCGCGGGCAGCTGACGGTTTTTTGCCAGCGCGTAGAGCATGCGGCCGCAGCTGTACATACCGCTGTTACAGCCGGAAAGCGCCGCCGTGAGCACCACAAAGTTGATAATGCCCGCCGCCGCGGTGATGCCGATTTTGGCAAAGGTCAGTACGAACGGACTGCCGTTGGAGCCAATTTGATCCCACGGGAAAATAGTGACGATCACAAAAATCGCCCCTACATAGAAAATCAGGATTCGCCACAGTACCTTGCCAACCGCGCTACGCAGCGTAACCTGCGGGTTCTTCGCTTCACCGGCGGTAATCCCGATAAGCTCGACGCCCTGATAAGACGCGACCACGATGCACAGCGCCGTCAGGAAGCCCTTCCAGCCGCCGGCGAAGAAGCCACCGTGCTCGGTCAGATTGCCAAAGCCAATGGCGTGCCCGCCGTTGCCAAAGCCAAAGAAAATAACGCCCAGCCCCACCACGATCATCACAATAATGGTGGTGACCTTAATCATGGCAAACCAGAATTCAATTTCGCCGTACAGCCGTACCGCCGCGAGGTTCGCCAGCGCCACCAGCCCGACGGCAATCAGCGCCGGTATCCACTGCGCCATATCCGGGAACCAGAACTGCACATAAACCCCGATAGCCGTAATCTCCGATATCCCGACCGCCATCCACATAAACCAGTAGGACCAGGCGGTGAGATAGCCGAAAAATGGGCTCATATAGCGGTGTGCGTAAACGGCGAACGATCCGGTTACCGGTTCGAGGAACAGCATTTCGCCCATCGAACGCATGATGAAGAAGACAAAGAGCCCGGCGATAATATACGCCAGCAGAACCGAAGGTCCGGCCCACTTCAGCGTACTGGCCGCGCCCATAAATAACCCGACGCCAATTGTCCCACCAAGAGCGATTAGCTCAATGTGCCGCGCCTCCAGTCCCCGCTGAAGTTCCGCTTTTTTCTCAGTCATATAGCCTCTTGTGTTTGCCCTGCTCCGGGTTTAAGCGCATCCCAACAGGGATGTGTCTATGCCGGTTATTTTTATTGAATGAATAGCCCTGCCTGCGCGACGGTAAACTGACCGTCGCGTTTTAAGCATGCGAATGGTTAATGAATTTGAGGGAAATGGCAAATAAAGTATCAGGCGAGTGAAGGCATTACACAGAATACCCAGGTAAACCCGCCCGCTTGCAGTGGAATGTCACAGCTTATTGGTGTAATGCCAGCGTAAATAGCGCAGCAGGCGCGCCTGCCTTTTTATGCGGCTCGGCTGCGAAACCAGGCGATAGAACCACTCCAGACCCAGGTCCTGCCAGAACTTCGGCGCCCGCTGAACGTGGCCGGTAAAAACATCGTAGGTGCCGCCCACGCCCATATACAGCGCCTGCGGATAAACGTCCCGACAGTCGCGCATCAGGATCTCCTGACGCGGCGAGCCCATCGCCACCGTGACGATCTTCGCCCCGCTATCGCGGATACGCTCAAATAGCGCCTGACGCTGGTCAGCGGCAAAATAGCCATCCTGGCTTCCAACGATATTCACGTTCCAGCGCTGGCGAAGCTGCTGCTCCGTCTGCGCCAACACCTCGGGCTTGCCGCCGATCAGAAATACCGGCGTTCCCTGAGCGCCTGCGCGCGCCATCAGGGCTTCCCATAAATCGGCTCCGGCGACGCGCGAGACCTGAGCCTGAGGGTATTTTTTACGTAATGAACGTACTACGCTGATGCCATCAGCGTATTTGAATTCTGCCGCTTCAATCAGCGCCCGGACCTCGGGGCTGTCTTCTACCGCCAGCATCTTCTCTGCATTAATCGCCACCAGCGTTCCCGTGCGGATCTCACCATCGGCGTACAGATAATCCAGAGCGTGTTGCATATCGCGCCAACCAATGAGTTGTAGCCCTCTCAGCAGGTACAACGGCGCGGATGTGGTCTCAGTCATGTACACCCTTATCAGACTTGAGGTTGCGTCAGCGGTTTGGCCCGCCGGTGAATCAGCCCCACGCTATCCAGGAACCAGTACAGCAGTTTTGCCGCCAGCAGGCAGATCCCAAAGATAACGAGGAAAAAAACCACGCGAGAGCCAAATGAATCCAGCCCTTCACGCGCCAGCACGATCATGTTGAAGATAGCGCCAAAACAGAAACTGTGCAGAATCGCCGCTTTATAGCGGTTCGTTTCCCGGTTGCCAAGCTCGTACAGCCAGTCAAACCATTTAATAATCAGCCCAACCGCCACCGCGCCCAGCGGGACGAACCAGACGCCGCCCATCACCACCAGCGAGCCAATCAGGGTCGGCGAAATCGCCAGACCAGAATGATTATTCAATACTTCCCAGGTGAAATAGTTCGCGGTATTGAGCACCATTGTCGGACGACCGTGCCACAACCAGCTGGGGATAAAGACGTAAAAATCCCGGATGATTGGCGCCAGCCCCTGGAACTCAATCTTGTCGTAATTTTGCAGCAGCAGGGCCAGATTCTCCCACGGCGAGAAGGTGTCGCGGGTCAGATAGAGGAAAGTATAAAACGCCTCATCGCCGCTGACGTTCATGCCATAGCGCTTCAGGGCCAGCCAGAACATACCAACGATGCCCAGCACGCCCGCCGCCGCCAGCATCCACAGGCTAATCCAGCCGCGAATGATGCCGATAAACAGGAAGATGGCAAACGCGATGATGATATTCGCCCGGGTGCCACCAACGATGGCGTAGGTCAGCAGGCCAAAGGCGACGGTGCTGACAAGGAAGAATATCCACGCTTTATAATCCTGACGCAGAAAATAGACCACCAGCATTGCCGGGATGAAAAAGTAGAAGAAGCGCTTTAGCGCCACGCCGGAGACTTCGCTGGAGAAGATCTGGCTGTAGGAGTTGAGCTTGAATAACAGGAAGCCGTTATGCGCAAAGAAGATGCCGACGCAAAGCAGCGCCAGCCCCAGCAAAATGCCCCAGGTGAGGTGGGTCTCCACGCGATTCATCGTAAACAGCGGACGATGCGGATGACCGTGCGTCGCCGACCGTAGCCGCGTTTTATAAGTCACGTAATAAACCGCATAAAAGCAGACGGAAACCAGCAGGGTTTGCAGCAGAATTTCCGGCGGGGCGACCGCGACGTCAAAGCGGAACACCAGAATACTGGTCAGCGGGAAGCCAAAGAAAAACGTCAGCAGATACAGCAGCGAGAAAAAGACGTTGAAGTTGAAGCGTACGCGACGAAATTCAAAGTACGTGGCGGTGGCGATAAATAGCGTCGACAGCAGCCAGACCAGCAGCAGCCCGCTAAATTGCATTAATGTCATGCGTCCACCCCCGCAGCAATTCGCAACGCTCGTCGCCAGCCCGTCAGGTAATTCGGCCGGAAGAAGGCGATTTGATTTTTATCCACGCCAGCCAGCTGGCGCTGCGCTTCACGCACAACGCTCACGTCCAGCGTATCGCTGGTAAAGAGTACCGGAATATGCTGCTCCGACATATCCTGCCAGAAGGGATTCTCCCGGTTCAGTACGCAGGGGATCCCCGCCTGAATCAGCAGGCACAGCGTGCCGATACCCTGCTGGCGGGCAAACAGGAAGTAGCCAAGATCGCAGCGGCGCAGCAGGGCAAGGTAGTCATCAAACGCCAGCTTGTCGCTCAATACCTGGAAATGCTGCGGGCTGAACAGCGCCGCGCCGGCCGCGCGGACTTCGTTGATGTAGTCGCCATTATTTGCCGGATAACCCATCGGCACGACAACGTTAACCGTATCGCCAAACTGCTGGCGAATCGCACGCAGCGCCGCAATATGCTCGTTGCTACGGTCGCCGGAATTACCCACCAGGATAGTCAGCGTGTCGCCGCGCGGCGCGCTATCGGCGAGCGAATTCAGCGCCGGATCCATGCGGGTCGGAAAGTAGAGCAGCTCTCCCGCTACGCCAGAATGGCGGGCGGCGAACCAGCTCAGATCGCCCCGGGTCGCAAACACACGACCTACCCGGCCCTGCGCCAGGCGCCGCAGGGGATAAAACAGGCGAAACTTCAGGCTGGCGGAGTTCTCGTACAGATCCGCTCCCCAGATATGCCAGTTAAACTGCGCCGGGCGGATCCCGCCGCTGAGCAACGCCAGCCACAGGCCGGTATTAAACTGGCCGTGAAAGAAAAAGCGCTGCTGCCGGTTCGCCTTTGCCAGCGCGATAACCGCCTTTGCCAGCGACTTTTTCCCCGGATAGCAGCGAATGGAGAGTGCGGGATAAGCGGCGCAAATTTCTGTCGCATCACCGACGACCATAAACAGGCGAGCCTGTTCGTCATCCACGGCCAGCTCATCATTAAAGAACCGCAGCACAGTCTGGTTGTGGTGCGGGATATCCGATCCCAGTACATGTATCAGTGCTGTCATGCCCGTTTACGCCAAAGTAAAAACACGCCGCTGCAGAGGGCGAAATAAACAATATAGGTAGCCATATACGCCTGCGCCGCGCCGATTGCGCCGTGCGCCGGGATAAGCCAGTGCGAGAATGCGGTCAACAGCGTGAACTGGCTGATTTCCGTCAGAATATAAAAACGCAGCGAGGCTTTGGCGATCACCAGATAGCCATAAACATAAGCCCCGACCTTTAACACATCGCCCACCAGCTGCCAGGCAAACAGATCGCGCATCGCCGTAAAGCGGTCGGAAAAAAGTAGCCAGATAGCGAAATCACGCAGCAGCCACACCGTTAAGCTCGCTGCCGCCACCGCCGGGAGGACAAATTTTAACGATTTGCCAATCTCGCGGGTGATATCCGCTTTCGCCGTCAGACGGGACAGCGTCGGTAAAAGATAAACGCTAAATGACGCGGTAATAAACTGCAAATAGGCGTCGGAGATGCTGCTCACCCCTTGCCAGATCCCCACCGCGTCCCAGCCATAGTGGGCCGCCAGCAGGTTACGCATCATCACGTAGGCGACCGGCAGCGTCACCGAGGTAATCAGCGCCATCAGGGTAAATTTCGACAGCTGCCCCGCCAGGCCGTTGTCCCAGCGCGGGCGCAGCGCGCTTAGCGGAATATTGCCGCGACGCCACAGTACGATAGCCGCCGGCACCACCACCAGCGCCGGCACCAGCGCCAGCCCCAGCAATGCGCCCTGATAACCGCCAAAACGGTAGCAGGCATAGTACGCCGCCACGCCAATCAGGCTCCCGGCGATAAGCGACAGCGCATTACCCGCCGCATCGCGAAAGCCTTTCATCAGCGCTAACAGGAAATTCGCCCAGGCAATCCCCATCTGCACCAGCGCCACCAGCCGTACCAGATTCTGGTAATGTTGATGACCGAATAGCCCCTGGCTTATTGGCGCGGCCGCCAGCAGGAAGATCAGCGCCAGCAGGGTGGAGAAACCGAGTACCATCGCTGAAGCGGTGCCAACGACGTTGTTCAACTGCCGGCGATCGTCATGATGCTGGGCCACCAGCTTCGTGACGCCGTTGAATATCCCGGCCCCCGCCAGCACGCCAAGCACGGTCACCAGCTGGCGGAAGTTACCCGCCTGCCCCACGCCAGCCGGGCCGAACGACACGGCCAGCAGTTTTACCACCAGCAGACCGGCGCCGATTTTGACCAGCGTGGACGCCGCGGTCCACAGAGACGCTTTTGCCAGCGACATATCAGGAGAAATAGCTCAGCAGCGAGTTAATCACCGTGCGCTGGTTAACGTTCGACAAATTGTAGAATAACGGCAGGCGCAGCAGGCGTTCGCTCTCCTGGGTCGTGTAGCGATCCGTCCCGTGGAACTCGCCGAAGTTCTCCCCGGCCGGGCAGCTGTGCAGCGGGATATAGTGGAATACCGCCAGAATTTCCGCCTCTTTCAGCCAGGCGATCAGCTTGCTGCGATCGTCAATATCGCGCAGCTTGATATAGAACATATGCGCATTTTGCCCGCAGTCGGCAGGCACGATGGGCAGATCGATACGCCCGGCGCGCGCCAGCGGCAGCAGGGCGTCGTAGTAGTTCTGCCACAGCGCCAGACGCTGCTGGTTAATCCGCTCCGCCGCTTCCAGCTGCGCCCACAGATAGGCCGCCTGTAAATCGGACATCAGGTAGCTGGAGCCGATATCGCGCCAGGTATATTTATCCACCAGGCCACGGAAAAATTGGCTGCGGTTGGTGCCTTTTTCACGAATGATCTCCGCGCGCTCTATCAGCGTGCGATCGTTAATCAGCGTTGCGCCGCCTTCACCGCCCGCGGTGTAGTTTTTGGTTTCATGGAAGCTGAAGCAGCCAATATGGCCGATAGTGCCGAGCGCCCGGCCTTTATAGGTCGACATCACGCCCTGAGCAGCATCCTCCACCACAAACAGATTATGCTTGCTGGCGATAGCCATAATGGTGTCCATCTCGCAGGCCACGCCGGCGTAGTGGACCGGTACAATCGCGCGGGTTTTCTCGGTGATGGCCGCTTCAATCAGCGTTTCATCGATATTCATGGTATCGCGACGAATATCAACGAAGACGATTTTCGCGCCGCGCAGCACAAAGGCGTTGGCGGTGGAGACGAAGGTATAGCTCGGCATAATCACTTCATCGCCCGGCTGAATATCCAGCAGCAGCGCCGCCATTTCCAGCGAAGCGGTGCAGGACGGCGTCAGCAGCGCTTTCGCGGTGCCAAAACGCTGCTCCATCCACTGCTGGCAGCGGCGGGTAAAACCGCCATCGCCGCACAGCTTGCCGCTCCCCATCGCGGACTGCATATAATCAAGCTCGGTGCCCACCACCGGCGGCGCGTTAAATGGAATCATCATGTCACCTGTATAACCAGTACGCGGTGCTTTCGACATTGGCACCGCTAAGAATGTAACGTTTAAGCGCGGCGGTGTTGCCCATCTGGGTCGCCACCCGCAGTGTCGTCAGCTCGCGCAGCGCGGCCCAGCGCTGCGCCGCCTGCATTAATTCCGCTCCGGCACCGCGTCCGGCCAACAGGCCAATCCTCGCCTCGCGCTCGCTTAGCTGGCGCAGGGAGACAAACGCGCGGATATCGCCGTCAGGGGCGCGAAGCACCAGACACTGGTGATCGAAGGTTCCGCGCACCGCATTTTCAATCCACTGGGCATAGAAACGACCGCTGGCATCGTCGGCGTACCAGGGGGCGCGAAAACGGCTCTGCGCAAAGGCCAGCGCCGCCAGTTCGCGCAGCCGGGGGATATCCACCTCAGTCGCCGGCTCGGCGCCGATATCATCAGAAGCCGCGGGCGAAAGCGCAAGATCGACCTCGCCCTCCACCAGCCGGAAGCCTAATGCCTGCAGCGCATCCAGGCGCGCGGCATCATCCGCCGCGACTTTCGCCTGCACCCGCGACCATCCCGCCAGCGCTTGCACCGTCAGCGGCGGCGCATCGTCGCCAAAGCGGAGAATGGCGCTATTGACGCCGAAGAAGCGGTTTTCCCACTCAAGGGGCTCAATACTGGCGCGGGCGGGCACGGAGTAAATCCAGTAAGTATTGGCCGTAGCCGGTTTTTTCCAGTCGTTTCGCCGCTCGCTTCACGCCGTCGTCATCCAGCCAGCCATTGCGCCAGGCGATTTCTTCCAGGCAAGCAATTTTAAAGCCCTGACGCTTCTCCACCGTCTGCACAAACATGCTGGCCTCGATCAGGCTATCGTGCGTGCCGGTGTCCAGCCAGGCAAAACCACGTCCCAGCAGCTCCACCGTCAGTGCACCATCGTCGAGGTACATTTGATTGATGGAAGTGATCTCCAGCTCACCGCGCTCTGAGGGTTTAACCCGCTTCGCGTACTCTGCCGCTTTACCATCGTAAAAATAGAGGCCGGTTACCGCCCAGTTAGACTTGGGCTGCCTGGGCTTCTCTTCAAGAGAAATGGCGCGGAATTCGTCATCAAACTCCACCACGCCAAAGCGTTCCGGGTCCATCACCTGATAGCCGAACACCGTCGCCCCGGTCATGCGGGCCGCGACGCTACGCAGCTTCGGGCTAAAACCCTGGCCGAAAAAGATGTTATCGCCCAGCACCAGACATGATGGTTCACCGTTGAGAAAAGCCTCTCCAATGATAAAAGCCTGCGCCAGCCCGTCCGGGCTTGGCTGCGCGGCGTAGCTTAGCTGCATGCCGAACTCCGAACCATCACCAAGCAGTCGTTGGAAATCACGCTGGTCATCCGGAGTGGTAATGATCAACACTTCGCGAATCCCGGCCAGCATCAGCACCGAGAGCGGATAGTAGATCATCGGCTTGTCGTAGATAGGTAGCAGCTGTTTTGAGACGCCGCGCGTGATCGGATGCAGGCGAGTACCCGATCCGCCTGCCAGAATAATACCTTTCATTTTTCCCCCTCAAGCGCTCAGGCATGCAGCCCCAGGCGTTCGCCCTGATAGCTGCCGTCCAGCACCTGCCGCCACCAGGATTCATTGGCCAGATACCACGCAACGGTTTTGCGCATCCCGCTGGTAAACGTTTCATCCGGCGTCCAGCCCAGCTCACGCTCTATTTTCGTCGCGTCAATGGCATAACGCAGGTCATGGCCGGGACGATCGGCAACAAAAGTGATGAGATCGCGATAGCACGCCAGGCCATCCGGCTTGTGCGGCGCCAGCTCTTCCAGCAGATCGCAAATGGTTTCTACCACCTCGATATTCTTCCGTTCATTATGGCCGCCAATATTGTAAGTTTCGCCCGGCTCACCGCGCGTTGCTACCTGATAGAGCGCCCTGGCGTGATCTTCAACGAACAGCCAGTCGCGGATCTGCTGCCCGTTGCCATAAACCGGCAGCGGTTTGCCCGCCAGCGCATTCAGGATGGTCAGCGGGATCAGTTTTTCCGGGAAATGATACGGCCCATAGTTATTCGAGCAGTTAGTGACCAGCGCCGGCAAGCCGTAGGTCCTCTGCCAGGCGCGAACCAGATGGTCGCTGCTGGCTTTCGAGGCCGAATAGGGACTGCTGGGCGCATAGGCCGTTGTTTCGGTAAAAAACGCGCCGCTGTCGTGTAGATCGCCATAGACCTCATCCGTTGAGATGTGGTGGAAACGAAAGGCGGATTTTTTATCGCTCGCCAGCGTATTCCACCAGGCCCGAGCAGCTTCCAGCAGCGTATAGGTCCCGACAATGTTGGTTTCGATAAACGCCGCCGGGCCATCAATAGAGCGGTCGACGTGGCTTTCGGCAGCCAGATGCATCACCGTATCGGGCTGATAGTGGAGAAAAACCCGATCCAATTCGGCGCGATTGCAGATATCCACCCGTTCAAAAGCAAAACGCGGATCGCCGGCGACAGGCGCCAGCGACATCAGATTCCCCGCGTAGGTCAGCTTATCAATAATCACCACGTTATCGCTGGTTGCGGTAATGATTTCGCGCACCACCGCCGAACCGATGAATCCGGCGCCGCCGGTGACCAGAATCGTGCTCACCGCCACACCCCTTTGGTATCGACGATAAACTGCTGGCTAACGCTATCCCCGCCGACCGCTTTAAATTCTTTATGATCGACCAGCATCACCAGCACATCGGCGCTCGCCAGCGCCTCGTCCAGCGACGCCAGAGCGCACAGTCCGTCGAGCTTTTTCGGCAGCTGATGAATATTTGGCTCAACGACCAAGGTTTCGCCGCCGTGCCAGCGGGCGATCTGCGCGGCAATGGCCATGGCCGGGCTTTCGCGCAGGTCATCAATATTCGGCTTAAACGCGAGGCCAAAACAGGCGATTTTTAGCTCGCTGGCGCGTTTGTTGCTGGCGGCGAGGCAGTCGGCGACCCGCGCTTTGACCTGATCGATCACCCATTCTGGTTTGTGGTCGTTGACTTCACGCGCGGTCCGGATAAGCCGCGCCTGCTGCGGGTTTTGCGCCACGATAAACCACGGGTCGACCGCAATGCAGTGGCCGCCAACGCCCGGCCCCGGCTGGAGGATATTGACGCGCGGATGACGATTCGCCAGGCGAATCAGTTCCCAGACGTTGATCCCCTGATCGGCGCAAATTAGCGAAAGTTCATTGGCAAAAGCGATATTAACGTCGCGGAAGCTGTTTTCAGTCAGCTTGCACATCTCGGCGGTGCGCGAGTTGGTCACCACGCATTCGCCTTCGAGGAAAATTTTATACAGCTCGCTGGCGCGGGCTGAGCAAACCGGCGACATACCGCCAATCACGCGATCGTTTTTAATCAGCTCAACCATCACCTGCCCCGGCAACACGCGCTCCGGACAGTAGGCGATATTGACGTCCGCCGCTTCGCCAACCTGCTGCGGGAAGCTCAGATCGGGGCGCATTTCCGCCAGCCAGCCCGCCATCTGCTCGGTTGAACCCACCGGCGAGGTGGACTCAAGGATAACCAGCGACCCTTTCTTCAGCGTCGGTGCGATAGATTTCGCCGCCGACTCGACGAAAACCATATCCGGTTCATGCAGGTCTTTAAACGGCGTCGGCACCGCAATCAGGTAAGCGTCGGCTTCTACCGGCGCGGTAGTGGCGCTCAGGTAGCCCTGCTCGACCGCCGTTTTGACGACGCTCGCCAGATCCGGCTCCACGATATGAATTTCACCACGGTTAATGGTCTCCACGGCGTGTTGATTGATATCAACGCCGACCACCCGCTTTTGCCGGGAGGCGAACGCGGCAGCGGTTGGCAGGCCAATATATCCAAGGCCAATCACTGAAATGGTAGAAAAATTCATAGCGTTACCTGATTATTTTTAAGTGCAGACAAAATACGATGACACGCATGTCCATCGCCATACGGGTTATGCGCCCGGCTCATGGCCTGATACGCGGACTCATCTTGCAGCAGGCGCGTGACCTCATTGACGATGCGCTGGCTATCGGTACCCACCAGGCACACGGTGCCCGCGCTGACCGCCTCCGGGCGCTCGGTCATTTCACGCATCACCAGCACCGGTTTCCCGAGCGAGGGCGCCTCTTCCTGGATACCGCCGGAATCGGTCAGGATCAACCACGCGCGGTTCATCAGCCAGACAAACGGCAAATAATCCTGCGGCTCAATAAGTATGACGTTCTCAACGTGGCCGAGAATGCGCTTCACCGGTTCGCTGACGTTCGGATTCAAATGCACCGGATAGACGATCTGTACGTCCGGATTGTTCGCGGCGATCTCCGCCAGCGCATGGCAGATTTGCTCGAAACCGCGGCCAAAGCTTTCCCGACGGTGTCCGGTGACCAGAATCATCTTCTTGCCGTTGGCGAGGAAGGGATAACGCTGAGTCAGCTCGTTGTGCAGGGCTTCATCGCTCAACACCCGGTCGCGCACCCAGAATAGCGCGTCAATAACCGTATTACCGGTTACCGTGATCCGATTGTCGGCGATGTTTTCCCGCAGCAGGTTCTGCCTTGAGGTTTCCGTCGGCGCAAAGTGGTACGTCGCCAGATGCCCGGTCAACGTACGGTTCCCCTCTTCCGGCCACGGCGAGCTCAGATCGCCCGTGCGCAGCCCGGCTTCCACGTGCCCTACCGGGATCCGCTGATAGAAAGCGGCCAGGCTTGCCGCCATCGTCGTGGTGGTATCGCCATGCACCAGCACCACGTCTGGCTTAAACGACTCCAGCACCGGCTTTAAACCTTCAAGGATGCGACAGGTAATCTCCGTCAATCCCTGACCCGGCTGCATAATGTTAAGGTCGTATTCCGGAACAATAGAAAAAAGTTTCAACACCTGATCGAGCATCTCCCGATGCTGCGCGGTCACGCAAACTTTCGCCTCAAAATGAGGATCCTTTGCCAGCGCATGAACCAGAGGCGCCATCTTGATAGCTTCTGGTCTCGTGCCAAATACCGTTAGTACTTTCACATCGATTCTCTTCGATTAGGCGATAAAGGCTGAATGTCCTTCACCACAGGCCGCATTCACTGGACACGGCGACGCGATAACGCAACGCCTGCGCCGATGAGCGCGCCCACAATCCCCCACATCACCATCAGAAACACGCGGCGCGGGCTATCGCGTTTTACCGGTTCTTCAGGCGTTCGCAAATACCTGTAAGTCTGAAAACGCGGGTCCAGGGTCGGCCCCACGTTCAACGTCGTTAACATGGCGCGGCTTTGGTCATAATCAAGATCGTACTGCGGCCCCACCGCCTGCAGATTTTCCAGCCGGGCCTGCAGCATTGGACGCCCCAGTAAAAACAGCTCGGAATCCGGCAGCTGGTCTGGTGGAATATCGGTTTCGCTGCGGGAGATGTTGTGCTGCTGCGCGACTTTCAGCGCCTGTTCCACGCTGTGCATGCGGCGATTGAAAATCTCTCGCGCCACCTCTTCCTGGCGCTTCACCTGCGCTTTCATCTGTACGGTACGCGCGGCCCAGGCGCCTTTGAGCTCATCATTCAGATGCCCTGCCGCACGCTGGCTGGCGAAAGCCACATACTGGCGCAGCAGATTGTTGGCATCAGGCGCGGTTTCTGCCGTCAGCTTCACGCTATCGTTGATGCTTTTTAGCGCATCGCCGGGCATGAACTGGATATCGTTAATCAGGTCATCCAACAGCGCGGCATCGGCGCGAGCGTTACCCGACTGGCGCTGCTTGTAGTAGTCCGTTTGCAACCAGAAGTCGCGGCGGGTATCCCACGACGCCTGCTGCATGATGAACTCTTTATATGCTTCGTCCATGACCGAAGGCTGATCGACAGAGACGAGATTGGCCTTGATATCGAGATTGCGTAAGAACTGCTGTTGTGAATAGTATCCCCCCAGCATGTTCACCGTCGGTCGGTCGGTAATCGCCGTCGCGCTCCACTCCTGACGAGCAAAAAAGGTATAAACCAGAACAATCAGTGCAAAGAGCACTGCGATACCTGCTATCCAGCTTTTTCCGGCCCATAAGGCGCGAAACAGCCCGCGAATATCCAGCTCGTTCTCAACGTTCACTGTTTGTGCTCCCGGTAATGGTTGAGTCATCACGTCCCCAGATTGACTTGGTTAATTTGGATTATTGCCGCTGTGTCGCCGTATTCTGCGTCTAATGCGCTTAACCATGCGCGCCACTTTCCAGGCGCGTTTAATGCAGTAGCCATAAAGAAAGAAGGCTAACAAAAAGAGTATTAACATCACCCATTCAGGAACAATGCGGGTGTATTCCGCCACCACGCCAACCAGGGCCAGCAGCGCGGCGGCCAGGGTGATCAGCACAAACGCCTGACGGGAAGTAAACCCGGCGCGCATGATTAAATGATGAATATGCTGACGGTCCGGGGAGAATGGACTCATCCCTTTGCGCAGGCGACGGTACATAATCGCCACCATATCCATCAACGGAATAGCGATAATCCACAGCGCCGTGACCGGGCTGATAGGATGCGTTTTTCCCTGCGTGGTCTCCAGCAGGATCCAGATGATAGTGAAGCCAATCATGGTGCTGCCGGCATCACCCATAAAGACCTTATAGCGACGACCAAGCGCACCGAGGTTAAGTAAAATATAGGGCAAAATGGCGGCGATCATCGCAAAACACCACATCGCCAGGCTGTACTGGCCATCAAACCACAGGATAATGCCCGTTGCCGCGAAAGAGACTGACGACAGACCGCCAAGCAGCCCATCGATACCATCAACCATATTGAAGGCGTTGATCGCCGCCCAGACGGCGAATAGCGTGAGGAAGAAGCCAAAAGGGCCGAGCACCAGCTCCCATGAGCCGAATATAAAACCGAGGCTACTAAGATGAAGATTACCCACCATCATCATAATGACGGCGATAGCGGCTTGAATTACCGCGCGAATTTTTACGCTGATATCAAAGCGGTCGTCCAGCGCACCGACCAGCACGAGCACCCCGGCACATCCCAGGTATAACCGAGCGTGGGGAATGTAATAATCGGCGATAGCAAACGTAAAACAAATACCTGCGAAAACTGAAATACCACCGACTAACGGAATCAAACCCTGATGCCGTTTGCGATAGTTAGGTTTATCCACCAGCCCAACTCTTTTTGCCGCCTTGCGAGCGATAAATATAAACAGGGTGGTGAATAAGAAAATACTGATTAATTCAGTAATAGCAGTGAGTAAATTCACAACGCATGTGCTCTCAGCATAGTTAATCCGGGAAGTATAACGATGATGCCTCAACTCCAGAAGGGGCAAAGCAGAACATTACAAATTTATTGTAGAAATTTTAGACTGTTAAAGCTGTCTCTGCCTGCCATCATCCTGCGCATATCATACGTTAAGACCCATTTTGTTTTCCCTTCCTGGATCATACAAACCCGGAAAACAAAACGCCACGCAATAGCGTGGCGTTCTCTGGCGTTTTTAGCTTACGAGCGCTTCATCATGTCGAAGAAGTCATCGTTAGTTTTAGTCATCGCCAGTTTATTGATGAGGAATTCCATCGCGTCGATCTCACCCATCGGGTGAATGATTTTACGCAGGATCCACATCTTCTGCAGCTCTTCCTGAGTGGTGAGCAGCTCTTCTTTACGGGTACCGGAACGGTTGTAGTCGATAGCCGGGAAGACGCGTTTTTCTGCGATCTTACGAGAGAGGTGAAGCTCCATGTTACCGGTGCCTTTAAACTCTTCGTAGATAACTTCGTCCATTTTAGAACCAGTATCGATCAGCGCCGTAGCGATAATCGTCAGGCTGCCGCCCTCTTCCACGTTACGCGCGGCACCGAAGAAACGCTTCGGACGATGCAGGGCGTTGGCGTCCACACCACCGGTCAACACTTTACCGGAAGCCGGGACGACGGTGTTGTAGGCACGCGCCAGACGGGTAATGGAGTCGAGCAGGATGATAACGTCTTTCTTATGCTCAACCAGACGCTTCGCTTTCTCGATAACCATCTCGGCAACCTGAACGTGGCGAGATGCCGGCTCGTCAAAGGTAGAAGCGACAACTTCACCTTTAACCAGACGCTGCATCTCGGTCACTTCTTCCGGACGTTCGTCGATCAGCAGTACCATCAGAACGCAATCAGGATGGTTGTACGCAATGCTCTGCGCGATATTCTGCAGCAGCATGGTTTTACCGGCCTTCGGCGGCGCAACAATCAGACCACGCTGGCCGCGGCCGATCGGCGATGCCAGATCCAGGACGCGAGCGGTTAAGTCTTCCGTTGAGCCGTTACCACGCTCCATACGCAGACGTGAATTTGCGTGCAGAGGGGTTAAGTTCTCGAACAGAATCTTGTTACGCGCGTTTTCCGGCTTATCGTAGTTAACTTCGTTAACTTTCAACAACGCAAAGTAACGCTCACCCTCTTTAGGAGGACGAATCTTACCGGAAATGGTGTCACCAGTGCGGAGGTTGAAGCGGCGGATTTGGCTGGGGGATACGTAGATGTCGTCGGGACCGGCGAGGTAGGAGCTGTCTGCTGAACGGAGGAAACCAAATCCATCCTGCAGTATCTCCAGTACGCCATCGCCAAAGATATCCTCGCCACTCTTCGAATGCTGCTTGAGGATGGCAAAAATAATATCCTGCTTACGCATACGGGCCAGGTTTTCCAGCCCCATATTTTCGCCGAGAGTAATCAGCTCAGAAACCGGCGTATTCTTTAATTCGGTAAGATTCATAATGGTGTGGGTTCTTAAACTCGGGGTAATTCTCGAACTTAATGTTGTGAATGGTATGGCAGGAACATCCATGCCTGTTAACGGCCTTCATCTCGTGTCTGTACGTTGCCTGGTCACAGGAAAGAACGCAGAACTGAAACGACTAAACGGAATGAGTGATAAGCCCGGATTATAAGCCTCACGCGCATTTTTGCGGGACGCTTTGGGTAAAACAAGATTCAAACAAAGGTATGTTTAAAACGAAGTCTGAGATTAACTTAGCACGACTCTCGCCGGGCGTCCAGAGATCCGCAAAAAATTGGACGCTGGACGCCGGGAGAACAAGCCGCTTACGCCAGGTTGGCGTCGAGGAACTCTTTCAGCTGTCCTTTGGACAGCGCGCCAACTTTGGTCGCTGCCACTTCGCCATTTTTGAACAGCAGCAGGGTCGGGATGCCGCGAATGCCGTATTTCGGCGCAGTACCCGGGTTCTGATCGATGTTCAGTTTCGCAATGGTCAGTTTGCCCTGATACTCTTCAGCGATCTCATCCAGAATCGGGGCGATCATTTTGCACGGACCACACCACTCTGCCCAGAAATCGACGAGGGTTAGCCCGTCAGCCTTGAGTACGTCCGTGTCAAAACTGTCGTCAGTCAGGTGAATAATTTTATCGCTCATATTTAACTCCACAGGAATAAGCCTGGTGTGTTGGTGTCGCGGCCATCAACGACGTGTCGATGCTACGTTATGCACGCTGTTCTTCAGAATGCCTCTTTTATCTCTCTGCATCACAATGCCCATCATGAACTTTGCCCCGCAAAAGATAAAGCAACCAGCGTTCAAACCGGCTTATCGCAGATTTGTCACCCTCGCCTCGCTTAGTAGTCTAAGCTTTCGAAGATTCGTTCAGTTGCCGCAGACGCACCTTGAATAATTTCATACATAGCCAACGAAAGGTTGACGTTATTTCACCGGATACGCTTTCTTAATGCAATAGTTAGCTGATATTCTACCACACTATGAGCAAAACACATTTAACAGAACAGAAGTTTTCCGACTTCGCCCTGCACCCGGCAGTGATTGAAGCCCTTGAAAAGAAAGGGTTTCATAATTGTACACCCATTCAGGCACTCGCCCTCCCGCTTACGCTGGAAGGTCGCGATGTCGCCGGGCAGGCGCAAACCGGTACCGGTAAAACGATGGCGTTTCTGACGTCAACGTTTCATTATCTTCTCACTCACCCGGCGATCGCTGACCGCCAGGTCAACCAGCCGCGCGCGCTGATCATGGCGCCGACGCGTGAACTGGCGGTTCAGATCCACGCTGACGCCGAACCGCTGGCGCAGGCTACCGGTCTGAAACTCGGCCTGGCTTACGGCGGCGACGGCTACGATAAGCAGCTGAAAGTGCTGGAAAGCGGCGTGGATATTCTGATCGGTACCACCGGTCGCCTTATCGACTACGCCAAACAGAACCATATTAACCTCGGCGCCATTCAGGTTGTCGTGCTTGACGAAGCCGATCGCATGTACGATCTCGGCTTTATTAAAGATATCCGTTGGCTGTTCCGCCGTATGCCGCCAGCGAATCAGCGCCTGAACATGCTGTTCTCTGCCACCCTTTCTTATCGCGTCCGTGAACTGGCGTTCGAACAAATGAACAACGCCGAGTACGTCGAAGTTGAGCCTGAGCAGAAAACGGGCCACCGTATTAAAGAAGAGCTGTTCTATCCTTCCAACGAAGAAAAAATGCGCCTGCTGCAGACGCTGCTGGAAGAAGAGTGGCCGGATCGCGCGATTATTTTCGCCAACACCAAACATCGTTGTGAAGATATCTGGGGTCACCTGGCGGCGGACGGCCATCGCGTTGGTCTGTTAACCGGCGACGTTGCGCAGAAAAAACGCCTGCGCATTCTCGATGAATTTACCCGCGGCGATATCGACATTCTGGTCGCAACCGACGTTGCCGCCCGCGGTCTGCATATTCCGGCCGTTACGCACGTCTTTAACTACGACCTGCCGGACGATTGCGAAGACTACGTTCACCGTATTGGCCGTACCGGCCGCGCCGGCGCCAGCGGTCACTCCATCAGCCTGGCCTGTGAAGAGTACGCGCTGAATCTGCCGGCAATTGAAACCTATATCGGTCATTCAATTCCGGTCAGCAAATACAATTCGGACGCGCTGATGACTGAACTGCCCAGACCTCTACGTCTTACGCGCCCGCGCCCGGGCAACGGCCCGCGTCGTAACGGTCCGCCACGTAATCGTCGTCGTTCAGGTTAAAGCACTATGCCATACACAAAATCATTCAAGTTGCATCAAGGCCGCAGGAAAGCGAATCGCGGCAAGCTGACGCTGGTAAGTGATTCGGGTAAGAGAACGCAGCCAACACAGAGGCAACTTGAAGGATGAAGTGTATGAGCTCCACCTCGCTCTATGCCGCTATCGATCTTGGCTCCAATAGCTTTCATATGTTGGTTGTACGCGAGGTTGCCGGAAGCATTCAGACCCTGAGTCGTATCAAACGCAAAGTCCGTCTGGCCGCTGGACTCAGCGGCGATAATACGCTCTCGGCGGAAGCCATGGAGCGCGGCTGGCAATGTTTACGCCTGTTTGCCGAGCGTTTGCAGGATATCCCCCCGACGCAAATCCGCGTGGTCGCCACAGCGACGCTGCGCCTGGCGGTTAACGCCGGTGAGTTTCTGGAGAAAGCGCGGGAAATCCTCGGCTGCGCGGTTCAGGTTATCAGCGGTGAAGAGGAAGCGCGCCTGATTTATCAGGGCGTTGCGCATACAACAGGCGGCGCAGATCAGCGTCTGGTCGTGGATATTGGCGGCGCCAGCACCGAACTGGTTACCGGTACCGGTGCGCAAACCACCTCGCTTTTCAGCCTGTCCATGGGCTGCGTGACCTGGCTGGAACGCTACTTTGCCGATCGCAGCCTGACCAAAGAGAACTTTGACCAGGCCGAAACCGCCGCGCGTGAAGTTTTGCGTCCCGTCGCCGATGTGCTGCGCTATCACGGCTGGAAAGTGTGCGTCGGGGCGTCCGGTACGGTTCAGGCGTTACAGGAAATCATGATGGCGCAGGGGATGGATGAACGCATCACCTTAGCCAAGCTACAGCAGCTCAAACAGCGCGCCATTCAGTGCGGTCGTCTGGAAGAGCTGGAGATCGAAGGCCTGACGCTTGAACGGGCGCTCGTCTTTCCCAGCGGGCTGGCGATTCTTATGGCCATCTTCAGCGAGCTGAATATTCAGTGTATGACGCTCGCCGGCGGCGCGCTGCGTGAAGGTCTGGTCTACGGCATGCTGCACCTGTCGATCGATCAGGATATTCGCAGTCGTACCTTACGCAATATTCAGCGCCGGTTTCTGGTTGATACTGAACAGGCACAGCGCGTTGCCCAACTGGCCGCCCATTTCGTTCATCAGGTGGAAAACAGCTGGGAAATTGAGCCGCTATGCTTCGATTTGCTGCAAAGTGCCTGCCAGCTGCATGAAATTGGTCTGAGCGTGGAGTACAAGCAGGCCCCCCTGCACGCCGCCTGGCTGGTGCGCAATCTTGACCTGCCCGGCTTTACCCCCGCACAAAAGAAGCTGCTGGCGACGCTGCTGTTAAACCAAACCAACGCCGTCGACCTTTCATCCATTCATCAACAAAACGCGGTGCCTCCGAGAGTCGCGGAGCATATGTGCCGTCTGCTGCGTCTGGCGATTCTGTTTGCCAGCCGCCGACGCGACGATCTGCTGCCGATGCTTACGCTGGCTGCCGAAGATGAAAATTTGACGTTAACGCTGCCGCAGGGCTGGCTGGAGAATCATCCGCTGGGCCGGGAAATGGTCGAACAGGAGTGCCAGTGGCAGAGCTACGTTCACTGGCCGCTGCGGCTTAACGAGCAGTAGTCGGCTACGATCCGCTCTCGCATAAAGCGATGGCGGGTTTTATACACCGGCCATGCCAAAGCGCTTATTGCAGCTTCACTCTGAAATCAAAATTAAAGTAATTGCTCAGGCAGAATGCGGTTCCGTACTCAAGCACCTCTCCCTGAGCATTGCGGCTTTTCAGCGTAATTTTCATCAATGGCACGCCTTGCGGCAGGTCGAGCAAATTCAGCTCTTCCGCCGAAGGAATATGCACCGTCAGTGAGTAATCCTGAAGATCGGGATAAATATCATTTTCCGCCCAGTGCGCGTACAGCGAACCTTCAAGTAGATCCGGGCGGGGTAAGAAACGCTCGGGGATAAACATGGTTTCGAGAGACACCGGGAGGGCATCGACCAGACGGACGCGTTTGATTTTCGCCACCCGATCGCCGACCGCGATCTCCAGCTCACGGGCCAGAAAATCATCCGCCGCCAGCTTTTCCCTCACCATCCATCGGTTGGACACCGTGCCTGAATTTTGTAGCTGGGCAGAAAATCCGCCGCTGGCAAGGTTATAGCTTACCGGCAGATTCACCTCGGTCCCTTTTCCGTGGCGTTTAATAACCAGCCCGGCCTCCAGCAGCGCATCAAGCGCCTTCACGACCGTCACGCGCGATAGCTCAAGCGTCTGCGACATTTTGCGTTCGGAAGGCAGGATGCTGCCGTGCGTCAGCAACCGCTCGGTCATTGCCGCTTCAATAGCTTGTTTAAGTTGAATATAAAGCGGCGCGGGAGCCTCTGCATTCAGACGCCCTTTTATATACTCAAGCAGCGATTGCGGCATAATGTCGTAGTCTTCCGGAATTCAGTGGCAGTGGATTTATCATAGTGGATCCATACTGGAATCAATAGCCCCCTCATAACGTCTCCCCACCCTTTTTTAGCTTCTCACTTTTCTTTCAGAATGCGTCTTCGATCACAGCATGGCCACAAAGGACTTTAACTGGACTTAATCTGGATCTACTTTTAGTATAACTTTTATTCATTTCTTCCAGGGAGCCGATGATGTCTGCTATTCACCCTACCTATACCACCGAAAACCGCATCCTCGGCTGCCTTTATGGGCAAGCCATTGGTGATGCGATGGGTATGCCTTCCGAACTGTGGCCTAAGCGCCGAATTATCAACCATTTTGGCTGGATTGAGCGCTTCCTCCCCGGACCGAAAGAGAATATTGCGGCCTGCGAATTTCGCGCCGCTGAGTTCACCGATGATACCCATCAGTGCATCGCACTCATGGATGCCCTGAATGAAACCAACGGCGTGACCGATCCACTGGTCATCGCCAGGCATATTCTGCTGTGGGCCAGACGCTGTCAGGCCTTTGAAAAAAATATTCTTGGCCCGACCTCGAAGGCTTCCCTGATCGCGCTTGAACAGGGGCAGCCGCTGGAGGAGATCGCGGCCAACGGCGTAACCAACGGCGCGGCAATGCGCGTGGCGCCGATGGGCTGTCTACTGCCCACCGGGGACAGAACGTTTTTCATTGAGCAAGTGCGGCTATCCTGCCTGCCGACGCATAAATCAGATATCGCTATCGCCGGCGCGGTGGTCATTGCCTGGGCGATCGGCCGCGCCATTGAAGGGGCCGAATGGCCGTTAATTAAAACGGAGCTGGCGTCGCTCGCCAATGAGACGCAGCGCCATTATGAGTCCACTTTTAGTCCACTACTGGGAAACCGTATCCACCTGGCGCTGGAAACGATCGCCGGGGAGACTGACCATCTGACGGGTATTGAACGGATTTATGAGGACATCGGCGCCGGTATGGATATTATCGAGTCCGTCCCCGCAGCGATTGCTCTGGTTGAGCTGGCAAAAACGCAGCCTATGAAATGCGCTATGCTGGCAGCCAATTTAGGCGGCGACACCGACACCATTGGCGCGATGGCCACCGCCATCTGCGGCGCGCTTCATGGCATAGAGGCTTTTCCTGAAGAACATATACAACGGATTAAGCAGGCCAACAGCATCGACTTCGCGCCTTACGCACAGCGGCTTGCAGGCTACCGCTTCGCATAATTCACAGAGGGTATCACTATGGACAGCAAAGCTTCATACGATGGAAATATCCAGGCGGCAGATCCCGGAATGGCAGAATTAGGGATCGGTCTGGTCCCCCCGGTCCACCAGACCCAGAAACCGGTCCAGCTGTTTTTCGTCTGGTGCGCCGCGAATATTGGCATTCTTGGCGTCGTTTACGGCGCGGTGATTGTGTCGTTCGGCCTCTCATTCTGGCAGGCGATTCTTGCCGCCGTGGCGGGCGTCGCCTCCTTTGCGCTGGTCGGCATCACCAGCATCGCCGGGAAAATTGGTCGTACGACGACGCTAACCCTCTCCCGCGTCATTTTTGGCAAACGCGGTAATATCGCCCCCACCAGCTTCTGTTGGGTGAATCTGATGGGCTGGGAAGCGGTCAATATCATTACCGGCACGCTCACCCTCGTCGCGCTGTTTGCCGCCATGGGTTTTGAAGAGAGTCTGACCACCACCGCGCTGTCGCTTTTCTTGTTTGGCGGGCTGACCGTACTGGTCAGCGTGCTCGGGCAAAACGCCGTGCTGATGATGCAAAAATGGATCACCCGGATCTTTGGCGCCATGACGCTGCTGGTGGTGATCTATTTACTCTTCACCGCGGACTGGCAGGCCATCCTCGCGCTGCCTTCAGGCAGCTGGCTGACCGGCTTTCTGCCTGCCGTGTCTATTATTGCCGCAGGCACCGGCATCAGCTGGGCTATCGCCGGCGCCGACTATAGTCGCGATCAGCGCCCTGACTCCGGGGAAAAGCCTATTTTTCTCGCCGTGGTCAGCGGCGCCGCCCTCCCGCTGCTGTTGCTGATGCTCACCGGAATACTGCTTACCGCGCAGATCCCCGATCTGGCCTCCAGCGAGAACCCCATTTCAGCGATCGGTAAACTGCTGCCTTCGTGGATGGCAATCCCCTATCTGGCCGCGGCTACCGCCGGGGTCGTGACCATCGCCGTGTTGAGCCTCTATTCCGCCAGCCTTAACCTGTTAAGCATGGGGATTAAGCTACAGCAGCGTTCCGCCGTGGCCCTCGACGCCGTGCTGGTGCTGGGGATTGCCCTCTACGTGCTGTTTGTCTCGAAAGATTTTCTCGGGCCGTTTATCGCGTTTTTGATTTTCTGCGGCGTATTTCTGGCCGCCTGGGCCGCCATCTTTATGGTCGATTTTTATCGGCTGCGCCGCCGTGCCGGATATCCTGAAGCTGATTTATTCAGGGAGAGCGGCGCAAACCGTACCGCGCTGGGCTGCTGGATTGTCGGTGCGCTGGCAGGATTGATGGTCTCTAAAACCGGTTTTATCGACGGACCTTTCGCGGTCGGTATTTTCGCGGACTCCAGCCTCGGGTTATTCGTCTCTTTTATTCTGAGCCTGGCGCTGTATCTCGCCTTCGGAACGAGAAAGGGGGCCTGCCGTGACAATCAGCGCTGACCTGCTATCGCCTCAGCGGCCGATCGTGGTTATCGGCGCCGCTTTTGGCGACATTATTCTCCATCTCGATGCGCTGCCGCAAAGCGGTAGCGATGTCTCCGCCCGCGACGGCGGACGGCAGATTGGCGGCTGTGCGTTCAACGTCGCCCGCGCGCTCTCGCGCCTCGAACTGTTTCCTATTAACGCCATACCGGTAGGCAATGGCGATTGGGGGCAGGCCGTTGCGCAAAAAATGGCGCTGGAAAACTTGCCCGTCCTCTTGCGCCATCCCACCCACGATAACGGCTGGTGTCTGGCTCTTGTCGAAGCCAGCAAAGAGCGGACGTTTATCACCATTGAGGGCTGCGAACAGCACTGGACTGATGAACTATTAGCGCAAATACCGCTGCCGAAGGAGGCGATTATTTACGTCTCGGGATACGAACTGGCCAGCGAAGCGCTGCGCCAGTGGATCCTTGCCCAGACGGAAGATAAAACGCTGTTCGTCGATTTTGGCCCGCGTCTGTGCGACCTGGATATTCACTTTATCCAGGCGCTGCTGCGCAAACGCCCCCTGCTCACCCTGAATCGCGATGAACTCAGCGTGCTGTGCGCGCGTTTATACGATTTGGATAGCGCGACCCTTGATGCCGCCTCACGGCTCGCCAGCGACTGGCATATTCGGGCGATCTGTCGGTTTGATAAGGATGGCGCATGGGTGGTTGAACCTGACGCAGCACCGCAGCATATTCCGGCCTGCCGCGTGAAGGTCCACGACACGATTGCCGCAGGAGACAGCCACTGTGCCGGTACGATCGCCGGGCTGGCCTGCGGGATGGATTTGCAGCAGGCAACGCGGCTGGGCAATGAAGTGGCGGCCATTGTCGTCAGTCAACCCGGTTCAGACGGCGCGCCCGGTCGCAAAGCGCTACGTCAGTTCCAGATTCAACAGCAAAACAGCCGCTAGCCGCTATTTACGCGCTTTCGCCAGCATCGCCCTGATGTTGGCGACGTTCGCCTGGCCTTTATGCATGCGCTCTTCCGGCGAAATCACTTTGCGCTCCTGCTCCCAAATCAGGTCGTCCTGCGGCAGTTCCAGCAGGAAACGGCTCGGCTCCGGCCGCACCAGCTCGCCGTACTGACGGCGCTCTTTGCACAGGGTAAAAGTCAGCTCTTTCTGCGCACGGGTGATACCCACGTAGGCAAGACGGCGCTCTTCATCGACGTTGTCTTCATCAATGCTGCTCTGGTGCGGCAGCAGCCCCTCTTCCATACCAACCAGGTAGACGTAGGGGAACTCCAGCCCCTTTGACGCGTGAAGCGTCATCAGCTGCACCTGATCCGTCTCCTCATCCGACTCGCCGCGCTCCATCATATCGCGCAGGGTAAAGCGGGTAACGACCTGAGTGAGCGTCATCGGTTCATCGATCTCGCTGCCTTCGAGCATTTCGGTCATCCACGTGAACAGCGTATTGACGTTTTTCATCCGCATTTCGGCGGCTTTCGGGCTGGGCGAGGTCTCATAGAGCCAGGATTCATAATCCACGCCGCGGATCAGATCGCGGACGGCGGCAATCGGTTCACGCTCTGAAAGCTGCTGGATCTCCCGCAGCCAGTGGGTAAAGCGGGTCAAAGACTCATAGCCGCGTCCGTTCAGGGTCTGGGTCAGGCCCATATCGAAGCTGGCGGTAAACATGCTTTTATTGCGCCCCATCGCCCATTCACCCAGCTTTTTCAGCGTCGCCGAACCGATTTCACGCTTTGGCGTATTGACGATGCGCATGAAAGCGCTGTCATCATCGGGATTAGTCAGCACGCGCAGATAGGCCAGCAGGTCTTTAATTTCCGGGCGGGAAAAGAACGACGTGCCGCCGGAAATTTTGTACGGGATGCGGTTCTGCATCAGCATCTTTTCAAAAACCCGCGACTGATGGTTGCCGCGATACAGAATCGCGTAGTCCTTATAGGCAGTTTTATTAATAAAGTGATGCGCGATCAGTTCACCGGCAACGCGCTCCGCCTCATGGTCTTCGTTATTGGCAGAGAGCACCTTCAGCTCTACGCCATAGCCCAGTTCGGAAAACAGACGCTTCTCGAAAACGTGTGGGTTATTGGCAATCAGGATGTTAGCCGCCTTCAGGATGCGCCCGGAAGAACGGTAGTTTTGCTCCAGCTTGATCACCTGCAGCGCCGGGAAATCCTGGCTTAGCAGGACCAGGTTCTGCGGCCGCGCGCCGCGCCAGGAGTAGATCGACTGATCGTCATCGCCGACCACGGTAAAGCGCGCCCGCTGTCCCACCAGCAGTTTCACCAGCTCGTACTGGCTGGTGTTGGTGTCCTGGTATTCATCCACCAGCAGATAGCGAATCTTATTCTGCCAGCGCTCCCGCACCTCTTCGTTGCGCTGCAGCAGCAGCGTTGGCAGCAGGATCAGATCGTCAAAGTCTAGTACGTTGCAGGCTTTCATGTGCGCGTCGTACAGCCCGTAGCAGTGAGCAAAGATCCGATCCCGCTCCCCTTTCGCCCCAGCGGCGGCCTGAGCAGGGGTTTGCAGATCGTTTTTCCAGTTGGAGATCGTCGAGATCAGCTGCTGAAGCACCACTTTATCGTCTTCGATCAGCCCTTCGGTGAGCTCTTTTAACAGCGCCACCTGGTCGGTATCGTCGAACAGCGAGAAGTTTGATTTCATCCCTAACGCGGCGTATTCGCGTTTGATGATATCCAGCCCCAGCGTGTGGAAAGTGGAAATCATCAGGCCGCGCGCCTCTTTGCGTCCCAGCGTTTGCCCGACGCGCTCTTTCATTTCGCGCGCCGCCTTGTTGGTAAAGGTGACCGCCGCGATATGACGCGCCTGATAGCCGCAGCCGCGGATCAGGTGGGCGATTTTATTGGTAATCACGCGGGTCTTACCGGAACCGGCACCCGCCAGCACCAGGCACGGTCCGGTAACGAATTCGACGGCTTGTTGTTGGCCAGGATTTAAACGCATGGGAGTCTTTTGCTCAATCTTCGAACGGGGTGGGGATTGTAGCAGAAAGAGGGGCACAGAGAGCAACAGGCTGCCCATTCAGGCAGCCTGGAAATCGGTCAATCAGGATGCGGCCGCGGCAAGCGGCGTATAGCCGTTACGCTGTGCGCTCTTGATCCAGCTGTATGAACCCATTACCGCGATCGCCGTCAGCAGGACATACTCAAGCGACATGGCGTAAACGCCCTGTACCGCGTAGATAACCACGCTAATCACGTCGATAACCACCCACAGCAGCCAGTTTTCGACGAATTTACGCGTCATCAGCACCATGGCGGCAATCGACAACACCAGCATGGTGGAATCCCAGAACGGGAAGGCGTCTGGCTGGAGGTCGGGCATCGCGACCTGCATACCGAACGTTTGCAGCAGAGCAATCATGATACGAGTGAGCGTCGCGAACACCGGATCGATAAACAGCGTCATCAGCACAATCGCCACCGCGCAGACGCCGCCCAGCGCCAGCGTTTGCTGACGGGAAAGCCAGCGTACCTTGAGCGCGGCCTCCTGCGCCTCGTTTTGCCGGCTCCACGCGTACCAGCCGTAAATATTGGCAGCGAAGAAAAAGACCTGCAGCAGCAGGCTGGCATAGAGCTGGATCTGGAAAAAGATCGCCGCAAACAGCGTGACGTTAATCAGGCCAAACAGATAGTTGATGATTTTTTCCCGGCTGGCGCACCAGATGCACAGCAGGCCGAATACGGTACCGATAGCCTCAATCCACGATAGCGCATAGCCGCCTTCGCCGAGAGGAATGTTGACCATCACATTGTTAATGCTAAAAAAGTCCATCACAGACCTCCTTGCTGGCTAGCGGAATAAATGGCGCGCAGCGCCAGGGTAATTTGCCGTTCTTCGCCCTGCTGGCACAGCGCCTCCTGCTGGACATAATCATTGATGCTGCTATCCAGGCAACCGTTGTGGGCAACAACCACGTTGAGTAATGATGCCGTACGTAGGCCGCGCAGCGCGCCGATAGTCATCAGAGCGGCGCTCTCCATATCCGCGCCCAGAACGCCTCGCGCCGACCACTGCGCATCCAGTTCCGCCTCACGATCGGTATAGAAACTGTCGTGGCTGCGCACCAGCCCGCACGCGGCGGGGATGTTCATTTGCCGCGCCTGCGCCACCAGTTCCCAGGTCAGCAGCGGGTCGGCGCAGGCCGGATAGCCCGCCGGCGCATAGGTTCGGCTGGTACCATCATCCATCACCGCAGCGTGAGCGATAATCACATCGCCGAGCGCAAGATTATCCTGCAATGCGCCGCAGCTGCCGATACGAATCAGGGTTGTTACGCCAATCTGGCGCAGTTCTTCAATGGCGATCGCCGTGGAGGGTCCGCCGATACCGGTGGAGAGCACCAAAATCTCGATGCCCTGATACCAGCCGCGCGCGGCGCGAAACTCCCGGTTCTGACCGAGCCGCTGTGGATTATCAAGAAAATTGACGATGCGGTCGACCCGCTGCGGGTCGCCCGGCAGCAGCGCGTACCGCGCGCCGGTCATCTCTTTGCTTAACTGGATATGGGGTTGCAGCGACATTCTCCCGCCTCCTTACTCTTGCGGTTATCCGATATCAGCCTCCTGCTTCAGTTTTTCAGGAGCTAACAACACAATGCGTTCACCATCGGTATCAATAATCTGTAGCGCTTTCAGGTCATGCAAAATACGGTTAATGCTGCGGGTCGTCGCCGCGAACTCCTGACTGAGATTCTGCTTATCCAGCAAGATTTCATTCGCGCCATCCTGTTGATAACGCAGCCATAGCGCCTGACACACCCGCTGATGCAGCGAGTAGAGATTGTCGCTGCTGGCCTTTTTCGACAGCTGATAATATTGCTGGCTAAAGAAGCGCAGCATCCGCTGGTTAAAGTGGTTATCCAGCGCCAGCCAGCGGCAGAAATGTTCCTGCGACAGGCTCAGGAGCTGCACATGGTCCACCGCCACCACCGAGCAGATGTAATGACGCGACTCAAAGATCTCGAGTTCGCCCACCATGTCGCCTTTACGGTAGCGGGCCTGACGGTAGCGGCGCCCGTCTTCAGCCTCATAGAAAACGTCCACCTCACCGGCGATAATCAGCGAAAAACGCTGGCACACTTCCCCCTGTCGGCAGATAAAATCACCGCGCGGAATGTCTTCGAAGCGCCAGCGCCGCATGATCTCCAGAGGACAATATTTCAGTAATTCATAGAGCAGCGGATCGCGCACAATCTCGCTCAGCCCGGAAAGCCAGCCGACTGAAAATTCAGGTTTTTTCATTGTATCCATGTTATCTCGCTCCACGACGATAAGGACAGGACGGCTGTCCCCGGCCAGAAGGAAAACGCCGAAGAAAAGTGTTGCCCATCTCCCGCTTCCGTCTATCAGGCGAGACACCTGTCCCGCGATGGCGAAGAGTATAGGTCCGCGACCAAAGCGGGTGGTAAAGTAACGGGATATCTTTGAGACGTGAGAACAAAATAATGGCAAAGAGCGCAGCAGCCCTGCACATCCTGGTTAAAGAAGAGAAGCTGGCGCAAGAGATCCTCGCCAAACTGGAACGTGGCGTGAGCTTCGATCATCTGGCAAAACGCTATTCAAAGTGCCCCTCCGGGCGCAACGGCGGCGATCTCGGGGAGTTTAATCAAGGCGTTATGGTCGGGCCGTTCGATAAGGCAGTCTTTAGCTGCCCGCTGCTCAAACCTTACGGGCCGGTCAAAACCAAGTTTGGCTACCACATCATTAAGGTGCTGTATCGCCGCTAGCCCATGCTACTATTGCGCCCTGATTCATCCCCTATTCAATCAAGGTACGATCATGGCAAAAACGGCAGCAGCACTGCATATCCTGGTTAAAGAAGAGCAGCTGGCACTGGATCTTCTGGAGCAAATTAAAAACGGCGCCGATTTCGGTAAACTGGCGAAGAAGCACTCGATCTGCCCGTCAGGCAAACGCGGCGGCGACTTAGGTGAATTCCGCCAGGGCCAGATGGTGCCGGCGTTTGATAAAGTTGTCTTCTCCTGCCCGGAGCTGGAGCCCACCGGCCCGCTGCACACCCAATTCGGTTATCACATCATCAAAGTGCTGTACCGCAAATAAAAAAACCGGTGTCTTATTGCACCGGTTTTTTATCTCACAGCTTTCCCCTAAGGATTTCAGCTTGCAGGAAGGCGGCAAGTGAGTACAGCCCCAGGAGCATAGATAACTATGTGACTGGGGTGTACGAACGCAGCCAACGCATCTGCAAGTTGAAAGACGACGGGGAATTAGCCCGCTACCGCAATGCGTTTCATGTCGGTCATATAGCCGCGCAGTTTCTTACCAACCTGCTCGATAGCGTGGCTGCGAATGGCTTCGTTCACGTCGCGCAGCTGAGCGTTGTCTACCGCGCCTTCGGCAATCGCTTTGCCCAGGTCGCCGGTCTGCAGGGTGGTCATGAACTCTTTCAGCAGCGGTACGCAGGCGTAAGAGAACAGGTAGTTACCGTATTCAGCGGTATCGGAGATAACCACGTTCATTTCGTACAGACGCTTACGAGCGATGGTGTTGGCGATCAGCGGCAGCTCGTGCAGTGATTCGTAGTAAGCGGACTCTTCGATGATGCCGGAATCCACCATGGTTTCAAACGCCAGCTCAACGCCCGCTTTCACCATTGCGATCATCAGAACGCCTTTATCGAAGTACTCCTGCTCGCCAATTTTACCTTCAAACTGCGGTGCGGTTTCGAACGCGGTTTTGCCGGTCTCTTCACGCCAGGTCAGCAGTTTTTTATCGTCGTTGGCCCAGTCAGCCATCATGCCGGAGGAGAATTCACCGGAGATGATGTCATCCATATGCTTCTGGAACAGCGGCGCCATAATCTCTTTCAGCTGTTCGGACAGCGCGTAAGCACGCAGCTTAGCCGGGTTAGACAGACGATCCATCATCAGAGTGATACCGCCCTGCTTCAGCGCTTCGGTGATGGTTTCCCAGCCGAACTGAATCAGTTTTTCGGCGTATGCCGGGTCGGTACCCTCTTCCACCAGCTTATCGAAGCACAGCAGAGAACCGGCCTGCAGCATACCGCAGAGGATGGTCTGCTCGCCCATCAGGTCGGATTTCACTTCGGCAACGAAGGACGATTCCAGCACGCCCGCACGGTGACCGCCGGTCGCCGCAGCCCAGGCTTTAGCAATGGCCATACCTTCGCCTTTCGGATTGTTTTCCGGGTGAACCGCGATCAGGGTCGGAACGCCGAAACCGCGTTTGTACTCTTCACGTACTTCGGTACCCGGGCACTTCGGCGCCACCATCACGACGGTGATATCTTTACGGATCTGCTCGCCAACTTCCACGATGTTGAAGCCGTGAGAGTAGCCCAGCGCCGCGCCGTCTTTCATCAGCGGCTGAACGGAACGTACAACGTCAGAGTGCTGTTTGTCCGGCGTCAGGTTAACCACCAGATCGGCCTGCGGGATCAGCTCTTCGTAGGTACCCACCTTGAAGCCATTTTCGGTTGCTTTGCGCCATGATGCGCGCTTTTCGGCAATCGCTTCTTTACGCAGCGCGTAGGAGATATCCAGACCGGAGTCGCGCATGTTCAGACCCTGGTTCAGGCCCTGAGCGCCACAGCCGACGATGACCACTTTTTTACCCTGAAGGTAGCTTGCGCCATCGGCGAATTCGTCGCGACCCATAAAGCGACATTTGCCCAGCTGCGCCAGCTGCTGGCGCAGGTTCAGTGTATTAAAGTAGTTAGCCATGGTGATACCTCGTGATGTTGTGTGTCTTATTTTGTTCGGTTCGCCTTTCAGCGAGAATGTACCCACATTACAACAGGAAATTTATTGCGGAAATTGATATATTCACAACGTCACGTTGCAATTTCTGCAATGTAAAATCGTGGAGTGTCGCCGGTGGATTTACGCGATCTGAAAACCTTCCTGCATCTGGCTGAAAGCCGCCATTTTGGCCGCAGCGCGCGGGCGATGCACGTCAGCCCCTCCACGCTTTCCCGACAAATTCAGCGCCTGGAAGAAGACCTCGGGCAGCCGCTGTTTGTCCGCGATAACCGCACGGTAACGCTTACCGAAGCGGGAGAAGAGCTACGAACGTTTGCCCAGCAGACGCTGTTGCAGTATCAGCAGCTGCGCCACACTATCGATCAGCAAGGTCCGTCGCTGTCGGGCGAACTGCATATCTTCTGTTCGGTGACGGCCGCTTATAGCCATCTGCCACCGATTCTCGATCGTTTCCGCGCCGAGCATCCCTCGGTGGAAATAAAGCTCACCACCGGCGATGCCGCTGATGCGATGGAAAAAGTGGTGACGGGTGAGGCCGATCTGGCGATTGCCGGGAAACCGGAAACGCTGCCCGGCGCGGTGGCTTTTTCCATGCTGGAGAATCTGGCGGTGGTGCTGATCGCCCCGGCGCTGCCTTGTCCGGTTCGTAACCAGGTCTCAGTGGAGAAGCCTGACTGGGCAACGGTACCCTTTATTATGGCCGACCAGGGCCCCGTGCGTCGCCGCATTGAGCTATGGTTTCGCCGCCATAAAATCAGTAATCCGTCAATTTACGCCACGGTGGGCGGGCATGAAGCCATGGTCTCCATGGTGGCGCTCGGCTGCGGCGTCGCGCTGCTGCCGGAGGTGGTGCTGGAAAACAGCCCTGAGCCAGTGCGCAATCGCGTGATGATTCTGGAGCGTAGCGACGAGAAAACCCCGTTTGAGCTGGGCGTCTGCGCGCCAAAAAAGCGGCTGCATGAGCCGCTGATTAATGCGTTCTGGAATTTGCTGCCTGGCCACTAATGCCGGGCCTGCTCAGGCCTACAGCCCGACCGCAGGCCTGACAAGCACAGCGCTTCTTAACCGGCGAGGAAGAACCTGAACGCTGGATTATTGCTTTCATCATGGCAATCGTAGCCCAGCTCATGCAAGCGGGTTTCGAAGTCAGGCTCGTGATCGCCCAATTCGAATGCCGCCAGCACGCGGCCGTAATCGGTACCGTGACTGCGATAGTGGAACAGAGAGATGTTCCAGTGGGTGCCCAGCGTATGCAGGAACTTCAGCAGCGCGCCGGGCGATTCCGGAAACTCGAAGCTGAACAAACGCTCCTGCAGCGGCTGAGACGGACGCCCGCCGACCATGTAGCGCACGTGTAGCTTGGCCATTTCATCGTCGGAGAGATCCACTACGCTGTAGCCACCGTCGTGCAGCAGGTTGAGGATCTCTTTCCGCTCTTCCAGCCCCCGGCTCAGGCGCACGCCGACAAAAATGCAGGCATTTTTCGCATCCGCGAAGCGGTAGTTGAACTCGGTCACCGAACGGCCGCCCAGCAGCTGGCAGAACTTGAGGAAGCTGCCCTTCTCTTCCGGAATGGTGACCGCCAGCAGCGCTTCGCGCTGTTCTCCCAGCTCGCAGCGTTCGGAAACGTAGCGCAGGCCGTGGAAGTTGACGTTCGCGCCGGAAAGCACGTGCGCCAGGCGTTCGCCGCGAATATTATGCTGAGCGATATATTTTTTCATCCCCGCCAGCGCCAGCGCCCCGGAAGGTTCTGCTACCGCACGCACATCTTCAAACAGGTCTTTCATCGCCGCGCAGATGGCATCGCTATCGACGGTAACGATGTCGTCGAGATACTCCTGGCACAGACGGAAAGTCTCATCGCCGATGCGTTTCACCGCCACGCCTTCGGCAAAAAGCCCAACGCGGGGTAAATCGACCGGATGACCCGCATCCAGCGCGGCTTTCAGACAGGCAGAATCCTCGGCCTCAACCGCAATGACTTTGATCTGCGGCATCAGCTGTTTGATCAGCACCGCCACGCCGGCCGCGAGACCGCCGCCGCCGACCGGGACAAATACGCGATCGATATGGGCATCCTGCTGCAGCAGCTCCAGCGCCAGCGTCCCCTGCCCGGCAATCACCATCGGATGGTCGAAGGGCGGAACCCAGGTGAACCCCTGCTGCTGCGCCAGCTCGATGGCTTTGGCCTTGGCTTCATCGAAGTTCGCGCCGTGCAGCAGCACTTCGCCGCCGAAGCCGCGCACCGCATCAACTTTGATATCCGCGGTGGCGGTTGGCATGACGATGAGCGCCTTCACGCCCAGGCGAGATGCCGAGAAAGCCACGCCCTGCGCATGATTACCCGCCGAAGCGGTAATCACGCCATGCGATTTTTGCTCTTCCGTCAGGCCCGCCATCATCGCGTAGGCTCCGCGCAGCTTAAAGCTGTGCACCGGCTGACGATCTTCACGCTTCACCAGCACAACGTTATCGAGGCGCGACGAGAGCTTTTCCATTTTTTGCAGCGGCGTGATCTGCGCGGCTTCGTATACCGGCGCGCGCAGTACCGCTCTGAGGTATTCCGCCCCCTCGGGGGCGGCGGAGAGGGGTTGAGACTCGGCCATCATTAACCCCCAAGTTTCGATTTATCGCGCACCGCGCCTTTGTCGGCGCTGGTTGCCAGGCTGGCATAGGCGCGAAGGGCAAAGGAAACCTGACGCTCGCGATCTTTCGGCGTCCATGCTTTATCACCGCGCGCTTCCTGAGCTTCGCGGCGCGCCGCAATCTCGGCATCGCTTAGCTGCAGCTGAATGCCGCGGTTCGGGATATCGATAGCAATCATGTCGCCATCTTCAATGATCGCGATATTGCCACCGCTGGCCGCTTCCGGAGAAACGTGACCAATAGAGAGACCCGAGGTACCGCCGGAGAAGCGTCCGTCGGTAATCAGCGCACAGGCTTTACCCAGGCCCATTGATTTCAGGAAGGTCGTCGGGTAGAGCATCTCCTGCATCCCCGGCCCGCCTTTCGGCCCTTCATAGCGGATGACGACTACGTCACCGGCGACCACCTTGCCGCCGAGGATCGCATCCACAGCCGCGTCCTGGCTTTCGTATACCTTCGCCGGGCCGGTAAACTTGAGGATACTGTCGTCAACGCCGGCGGTTTTCACGATACAGCCGTTCTCGGCAAAGTTGCCGTACAGAACCGCCAGACCGCCGTCCTTGCTGTAAGCATGTTCCAGCGAGCGGATACAGCCTTCTGCGCGATCGTCATCCAGGGTGTCCCAACGGCAGTTCTGAGAGAAAGCCTGCGTTGTGCGGATACCCGCAGGGCCAGCGCGGAACATCTTCTTAACCGCTTCATCCTGCGTGACGGTGATATCGTACTGCTCCAGCGTCTGCGGCAGGGACAAACCAAGCACGTTTTTCACATCGCGGTTCAGCAGCCCGGCACGATCCAGTTCACCTAAAATACCCAATACGCCGCCCGCGCGATGCACGTCTTCCATATGATATTTCTGCGTACTTGGTGCGACCTTACACAGCTGCGGCACTTTGCGGGAAAGTTTATCGATATCGCTCATGGTGAAGTCGATTTCCGCTTCCTGCGCCGCCGCCAGCAGATGCAGTACGGTATTGGTGGAACCGCCCATGGCGATATCCAGCGTCATGGCGTTTTCAAACGCCGCCTTATTGGCGATATTACGCGGCAGCGCAGAGGCATCGTCCTGCTCGTAATAGCGTTTAGTCAGCTCAACGATACGTGAGCCCGCATTGAGGAACAGCTGTTTACGATCGGCGTGAGTCGCCAGCAGCGAGCCGTTGCCCGGCTGCGACAGGCCCAGCGCTTCGGTCAGGCAGTTCATGGAGTTCGCGGTGAACATTCCCGAACAAGAGCCGCACGTCGGGCAGGCGGAACGCTCAACCTGATTACTCTGATCGTCGGAGACTTTCGGGTCAGCGCCCTGAATCATCGCATCAACGAGGTCGAGTTTAATGATTTGATCGGACAGTTTGGTTTTCCCGGCTTCCATCGGGCCACCGGAAACAAAAATGACCGGAATATTCAGGCGCAGAGACGCCATTAACATCCCCGGGGTGATTTTGTCGCAGTTGGAGATACAGACCATCGCATCAGCACAGTGGGCGTTAACCATATACTCAACCGAGTCGGCGATCAGTTCGCGGGATGGCAGTGAATAAAGCATACCCCCGTGGCCCATCGCGATCCCATCATCCACCGCAATGGTGTTGAATTCTTTGGCGACGCCGCCAGCGGCCTCGATTTGCTCAGCAACCAGTTTGCCGAGATCGCGCAGGTGAACGTGGCCCGGCACGAACTGGGTGAAAGAGTTCACCACGGCGATAATCGGCTTACCGAAATCATCGTCGGTCATTCCAGTGGCGCGCCACAGCGCGCGGGCACCCGCCATATTACGGCCGTGAGTGGTTGTGGCGGAACGGTACTTAGGCATGCTTTAGTTACTCCCAGTTTCGGTGAAATGGGGCGTTGCGTGTCGCCCCATTTTTTTATGCTTATTGATTAACCTGATCCAACCAGCCCCATTTATCCTCGGTTTCACCGGTGAAGAGGCCAAAGAATGCTTGCTGAATGCGCTTGGTGATCGGGCCGCAGCGGCCTTCACCCACCTGAATACCATCAACGCTGCGTACCGGCGTGATCTCTGCGGCAGTACCGGACATAAACACTTCGTCGGCCAGGTACAGGGACTCGCGGGACAATACCTGCTCGCGGACTTCCAGGCCGAGTTCTTTCGCCAGCTTGATGATAGCGTCGCGGGTGATGCCAGGCAGCGCGGAAGAGGTGAACGGCGGGGTAAACAGCACGCCATCCTTCACTTCAAACAGGTTTTCACCGGCGCCTTCAGAGATGTAGCCGTTCACGTCCAGCGCGATACCTTCCTGATAGCCATGGCGACGCGCTTCGCTGCCGACCAGCAGCGAAGAGAGATAGTTACCGCCGGCTTTGGCCGCGGTCGGAATAGTGTTTGGCGCCGCGCGATTCCAGGAAGAAACCATCGCATCGATCCCCTGATCCAGCGCTTCGGCGCCCAGGTAGGCGCCCCACGGGAACGCCGCGATGATCACGTCAGTGTTATAGCCCGGAGGCGGGTTGACGCCCATGCCCACGTCGCCGACGAAGACTAACGGGCGGATATAGGCGCTGGTCAGACTGTTTTTACGAATGACTTCACGGCAGGCTTCCATCAGCTCATCAACGCTCTGAGAAACCGGGAAACGATAGATTTTTGCTGAGTCATGCAAACGCTGCATATGTTCACGGTGACGGAACACCACCGGTCCCTTGTGAGAGTCGTAGCAACGGATGCCTTCAAATACGGAAGTCCCGTAGTGCAGCGCATGGGACATCACGTGAACCTTCGCCTCGCCCCACGGAACCATCTCACCATTGAACCAAATGTAATCAGCTTTTTTCGTCGTCATTGTTCTTCCTTTGCGCTCAGGCGCGAATTTGTTGTGATGTAGGTTGCTGGATCTCGACGCAGGCGACGTCCACCAGTTTGCTTAATTGACTAAACAGTAATTCGACGGGCCGCTGGCTGGCAACGGTCAGTTCAATATTAATATTCCGGGCATCGGCGGCGGTTGCCATATTCATCGCGCAAATCTGGAACCCGCGATGGCGCACGACGCGCAGCACGCGTTCTAACGTTTCTGGATTAGAGCGAGCCTGCAAGGCGACCTGATGTTGCATCATGATAATTTCTCCAGCATTTCTGCATTACTGGCACCGGGCGGTACCAACGGCCAGACGTTCTCAAGTTCGTCGATTGAGACATGAAGCAGGTAAGGCCCCTGGCTCGAAAGCATGGTGTCGAGTGCCGCTTCAACCTGGTCTTTACGGGTGATATGTTGACCAGGGATGCCGAAGGCGCTGGCCAGAGTAAGGAAATCGGGGTTATCGGTAAGGGTGGTTTCGCTATAACGTTCCTGAAAAAACAGCTGTTGCCATTGTCGAACCATTCCTAAACGCTGGTTGTCCAGTAAGACTATCTTCAGCGGCAGCTGCTTGCGTTTTACGGTGCCCAGCTCCTGCACGTTCATCATGAAGGAGCCGTCACCGGAGATACAGATAACCGTATCGTCTGGACGGGCCACCTGCGCGCCTACCGCTGCGGGCAAGCCGAAACCCATAGTGCCTAATCCGCTGGAAGTGATGAAATTCTCCGGGCGCGTATAGGTCATATGCTGCGCTGACCACATCTGATGCTGGCCCACATCGGTTGTCACGACGCAGTCTGCGGGTTTGCGATCGGAAAGCTGCTTCAGCAGCAGCGGGGCGTAGATAGCGTCTCCCGGATGGTCGTAGCGCCAGTCATGCTCAGCGCGCAGCTGCGCATTACGTTGGCGCCAGGCGTCGATAGACAGCGGCTGCTGGAGCGCGGGCAGCATCACATTCAAATCGCCGGTCAGGCCGATATGTGCCTGACGGAGCTTGTTCAGTTCAGCCGGATCGATATCCATATGGATAACTTTGGCGTGCGGGGCAAACGTATTCAGCTTGCCGGTGACGCGATCGTCAAAACGGGCGCCTACCGCGATCAGCAGGTCACATTCCTGTACTGCAAGGTTGGCCGCTTTAGTACCGTGCATCCCCAGCATGCCCAGATAGTAGGGATAATCCGCCGCTACCGCACCCAGCCCTTTCAGGGTAGACGTCACGGGCATTTGCGTAACGGCAAGAAATTCGCGCAGCGCCGGTACCGCCTGCGCCATCCCCACGCCGCCGCCAACGTATAACATCGGCTTCTGCGACTGGGTCAGCATCTGCAAAGCGTATTCGATATCCGCATATGGAAAATCAACGTCGTCGGCTACCATGGAAAAATGCGGATCGAGATCGCCCTGAGCCAGCTGGATGTCTTTTGGGATATCGACCAGCACGGGACCGGGACGCCCGGAGTTTGCTACGTGGAAAGCTTCGGCAATGATGCGCGGCAGTTCTTCCAGCGACTGCACCAGGAAACTATGCTTGGTGCATGCCAGCGATAAACCGAGGACATCAACTTCCTGGAATGCGTCGGTGCCAATGAACGGGGCCGCAACCTGGCCGGTGATAGCAACAACGGGAACGGAATCAAGCAGCGCGTCGGCGAGGCCGGTGATCAGGTTGGTTGCGCCAGGCCCCGAAGTGGCGATACACACCCCGGTTTTGCCGGTAGCCCTGGCATAGCCAATAGCCGCCATAGCCGCGCCCTGTTCATGCCGGCACAGTAGGTGTTCCACGCCGCCGTCATACAATGCATCGTAAACCGGCATAATTGCTCCACCCGGATAGCCAAAAACGGTATCGACTCCCTGTGCTCGCAAAGCATGTACCACCCACCGCGCCCCATTCATAGTTACTTCCCCGTCGTAGATCGAGAGAAACAGAATTTTATGCTACCAGCCATCGTCTGCTCCTCTTTTCTGTTTTTAAGTTATAAAAAAACCCCCGGACCTTTCGGTGCGGGGGTCTTAGTTCGTTAAGGCTTGTTTTTTAAGCCTTTCCTCGTCCAAGTGCAGCCCCGCACGGTGGGATAATAATCACCACCACGCTAATCACGACCAGGCTAATCACTCGTAGAAGGGCTGTCATTTTATGTTCTTTCTGGCTTCATGTTCGAAGGAATACCTAAAGAGTTACCACAGACTTCGCGTTAAACACAAGATTTTTTTATGACCTCATTTCTTACCTTGCTAACCATTTAAGAAAAAACAATTGTTTTTAATGGGAAAAATATGAAATGAAAATATTTCAATTTGTGGCGTGCTCCACAGCACTTTCTCATCTTGTTGCCTGATGACAGCATTTTACGAGCCGGCATCCATCACCAGTGCAAAGCGGAAATTGCCGGAAAATTGGCTGGGAGCAAGCATGCAGAATTTAATATTGCCGAATTACTCAACAGCAAATCCCCGACATAATCCCGGTACTCAGGAGGTGTTATGTCACTCGCCATTGTTTACACCCGCGCCGCTCTCGGGATCGGTGCCCCGCTTATCACGGTTGAAGTTCATATCAGCAACGGGCTCCCAGGCCTGACAATGGTAGGACTGCCTGAAACAACGGTTAGAGAAGCGCGTGACCGGGTACGTAGTGCGATTATCAACAGCGGTTACGCTTATCCGGCGAAAAAAATCACCATCAATCTGGCCCCGGCCGATCTACCAAAAGAAGGGGGAAGATATGATTTACCTATCGCTCTCGCGCTTCTGGTGGCCTCAGAGCAGCTAAAGGCCCCCAGGCTAAATCAATATGAGTTTGTCGGCGAGCTGGCGCTTACAGGCGCTCTGCGTGGCGTTCCTGGGGCCATATCCAGCGCCATGGAAGCCATAAAAGCGGGGCGGAAGATTGTTATCTCTAATGAGAATTCTCCAGAGGTGGGGTTAATCGGCGGCAGTGACTGCCTTATCGCCACCGATCTCCAGGAAGTCTGCGCTTTTCTCGAAGGTCGACATACCCTGGCTAACCCCCTTCCAGAAGGGGAATATTCGGATGAAACATCGGTTGATCTGCGTGATGTTATTGGCCAGCGGCAGGGGAAACGAGCGCTGGAAATCATCGCTGCAGGTGGTCACAACCTGCTGATGATAGGCCCGCCCGGCACAGGAAAAACGATGCTCGCCAGTCGATTACCGGGACTACTGCCGCCGCTGAGTAATCAGGAAGCGCTGGAAAGCGCGGCAATACTTAGCCTGGTCGATTCCAGGCATGCCATGAAAAATTGGCGCCGCAGGCCCTTTCGTGCCCCGCATCATAGCGCCTCCCTGGCGGCCATGGTGGGCGGAGGCTCAATTCCGGCACCGGGAGAGATCTCCCTTGCCCATAACGGAGTCCTGTTCCTGGATGAGCTGCCTGAATTCGAACGCAGGGTGCTGGATGCGTTACGCGAACCCATTGAGTCAGGGGTTATCCATATCTCACGCACGCGCGCCAAAATCGATTATCCAGCCCGTTTCCAGCTTATTGCAGCGATGAATCCCAGCCCGACAGGACACTATCAGGGCCAGCATAATCGCGCTTCACCGGAACAGACGCTACGCTACCTGGGTCGTTTATCCGGCCCGTTTCTTGACCGATTCGATCTCTCCCTGGAGATCCCGCTTCCGCCGCCGGGGGTGCTCAGCCAGGGAACAAACGAAGAGGAAAGTAGCGCCTGCGTACGCCAACGTGTTCTGGCCGCACGCGAAAGGCAGCTATCGCGGCAGAAAAAACTTAACGCGCATCTGGGAAATGATGAGATGAAAATCTGCTGCCGGCTTCATAAAGATGACGCTGTCTGGCTGGAGCAGACGCTAATACAGCTCGGTCTTTCAATCCGCGCCTGGCAGCGCCTGATTAAAGTTTCCCGAACTATTGCCGATATTGAGGCAGTCGAACGCATCGAACGTCATCATTTGCAGGAGGCTCTCGGCTATCGGGCAATAGACAGAATGTTGAGCCATCTACAAAAAATGATGGCGTAAAAAAAGGGCTTACGCCCTTTTTCTTAATCATCGCTTTCTGTGTAATCTTCCGTACCTTCCACCTGCGGCTTGCCGCCGGACAGGGTATGGAAACGCTTCGGACGCTTAATGCGCGCCATGTACTTAATCCAGACGCGTTCTGCTTCCGTTGCGGGCTCACGTTCACCACGGCATACCGAAACAAACTGTTTTTCATCGTCGGTGACAGGCTCGCGTTTACCTAGTTCGAGTTCATTAAAGGCATAACCATGACGTTCCAGCAGTTGCGCCTCTTTGATGGTGAAATCTCCATGACGGGAAAACCCGCGCGGATAATTTTTATTGTCGAAAAAACGATTAGTTGTCGTAAAGCTTTCCGCCATCCTACACGCTCCTGATTCTTTGGCCGAGCTAATTATGGCGCGGAGTATTAGTTACGCTTGACAGAGCGTCAAACAAAACATTTAAATCATCACGACAAATAATTTTGCGGAGAAGAGTGTGGATACGGAATTGCTCAAGACTTTCCTTGAGGTGAGCAGAACTCGCCACTTTGGCCGAGCCGCAGAGGCGCTTTATCTGACGCAGTCAGCAGTTAGCTTTCGTATTCGTCAGCTGGAGAACCAGCTGGGGGTAAATCTTTTTACCCGTCATCGTAATAATATCCGTCTGACCTCAGCCGGAGAGAAACTGCTACCCTACGCCGAAACCCTGATGAATACCTGGCAAGCTGCGCGCAAGGAGGTCGCGAATGCTTCCCGCCATAATGAATTTTCGATCGGTGCCAGCGCTTCTCTGTGGGAATGCCTGCTTAATGGATGGCTGGGAAAGCTCTATACAGAGCCCTATAACCTACAGTTTGAGGCGCGGATTGCGCAGCGGCAATCGCTGGTCAAACAGCTGCACGAACGTCAGCTTGATCTCCTGATCACGACAGAATCGCCGAAGATGGATGAACTAAGCAGCCAGTTGCTGGGTAATTTTACCCTGGCGCTTTATTGTGCCTCTCCGGCTAAATACACAAATGAATTGAATTATTTACGCCTGGAATGGGGGCCCGATTTCCAACAAAACGAAGCGGGATTGATCGGAAATGATGATATTCCTCTGCTGACCACCAGTTCTGCCGAGTTAGCTTACCAACAGCTCAGCGCGCTTAAGGGCTGTACATGGCTGCCCGTGCTCTGGGCACAGGGGAAAAATAATCTGCATACGGTGACCGACAGTGCGACGCTTTCAAGGCCTCTCTATGCGATTTGGCTACAGAACAGCGATAAACAAGCGCAGATTCGGGAGATCCTGAAGCACAATATATTGGGATAAACGCACTCCTCCAGGGATGGAGGACGATCGGCGGGAAATTTAAAGCAAAAAAAATCCTTTGCCTGAGCAAAGGATTATATATGGCAGGGGCGGAGAGACTCGAACTCGCGACACCCGGTTTTGGAGACCGGTGCTCTACCAACTGAGCTACGCCCCTAAAGTTTCTTATCATTAAGCCTGCTTAATCAGCAGGCTTAATTTTTTAATAAGTGGCGGAACGGACGGGACTCGAACCCGCGACCCCCTGCGTGACAGGCAGGTATTCTAACCGACTGAACTACCGCTCCACCGAATACTTCTGTAACCACCGGATTTATGCACCGGCTTACTACTTAATTTGATGCCTGGCAGTTCCCTACTCTCACATGGGGAGACCCCACACTACCATCGGCGCTACGGCGTTTCACTTCTGAGTTCGGCATGGGGTCAGGTGGGACCACCGCGCTAGTGCCGCCAGGCAAAT
>Ga0209796_10000115_pt1 | contig 98533 bp, 88 predicted proteins | sample AgamicOrSfrz_FD_187167 | JGI IMG/M metagenome (GOLD analysis project Ga0209796, IMG submission 187167) | Agave microbial communities from Guanajuato, Mexico - Or.Sf.rz (SPAdes) (version 2) | ecosystem: Host-associated > Plants > Phyllosphere > Phylloplane/Leaf | place: Guanajuato, Mexico...
CGGCGGCAAGGTGGATAACGAGCGCACCGCCCGCGTGAACAACACCCGGGATGAAACGCTGGACGACTTCAACGTCGGCGCGATGTGGGAAGCCTGGTTCTAGGTAAGGTAAAAGCAAAACGGCAACGCTTCAAAGACTCCTGCATTCGGGGTGTTAGCCAGTAAAGAGACTTATGGACACACCGGATGGACAGGAACGCTGACGGCTATCGATGCTGTTAATCACATGGCTAACGTTATTCCCGGCAACAGACCGTATTCCCCGGTAGTTGACCTGAAATCAATCCAACTGTGTTTATCAGTGGACTATTACCCGTAACCACTTACGGCTGGATTGTTGATCAGGTATACGGGGCATTGAAGTAAAATAGATAAGGGACTCGTGAGAGTCCCTTATTTTTATGCTACTGCTCTTCCATTCCAGCTATCGCTAAACATTATGTTCCCATCACAATATTTCCATTCGATAGATTCATAACGGATTTCAACTTCCTCCATATGTTTACTTGCAACTCCCAGAGGAAATAAAACTGGAGAGATTCTTGTTATTTTCACATTTCTTAATGTTATGTTAAAATATTCTATCTCTATGCCTGCTTCATTGATTCTATACATTTTTATTATAGCTTCTTTAAATATTCTGCCAGTGCATACACCTCTGAATAAATATGGCGTGATGCGATCAATTTCTTTTTCAAATGTGATAGGAAGATGAAGACGTGTTCCAGTTAGCTTCCCTGTATTATGATCTGTAGGAATCCAAACAGAATGATTGAACGATTTAAGCTCAGTTGAACCCAATCGTGTTGGCATTAAACATTCACCAATTACAGGTGAGTTATTTTCATCGGTAAGCCAAATATGTGCTGGTATAGACATTTTATTTTTTCCCTTTATGAAAAAACACTAATGAAAAAATAATCACAATCATCAGAACGATAATTATAAACGCAACTTTATTATTGTTGACAAGCGCCGATACAGAAATGGAAATTATCATAATAATAAAAACCACCCCATAACCTATGATATCGTTAATACAATCATCTTTAATGCTAATAAAAAATCTTTTAATACAACGCCTTAGAAACTCACTTATTAAATTAAACATTATCACATCATTCTTTTTAATGCTCTGGTAATTTCTTCATCAGAGGCTGAGTTAATATTTAAATACCCTGATTTCATGATGATCGGTTCTATCAAGAAATACATCATCTCTACTCCCTCTGTATATAAAGCATTATAAAATAGTGGGCAGAAATTTTTTAGATTATCTGCACTTTCAGAAGCATGTTGAACAAGACCATAAACATTTATTCCTGCTATGCCCCATCCAACTCTACCGCCAATTTTTTTCATTAATGCATTTTGAACAGCTAAATTCATCTTGTTACCGTGGCATATATAGGATGCGACAGCATAGATTAAACCATTTTTTGAAATGTGTTTAATGGAGTAGTTTGTGGTAAATGGTGTTAATTTCTCAAGGATTGTTTTCTTTTTTTCTTCACTCTTATTTTTTAGAATTGTTTCTATATATATTTTAATCATTCGTAATATAACGTCCCGATGTTTTATCAGTTCACGCAGAGAAAATAAAAATCTTTTATCCTCAGAGAAAATCTTATTACATACATCTTGATAGTTGTCTGTAAGACAAGAGGTATAATAAAGTAATCGTGTTGTACCATCTTCAAGACCATTTAAATAATCGACAACACCCTCTTTAACTCCAACTAGCGCTTTGTCTAATCGCACAGCTAGCTCTTTATCAGTTCCAATTTTTTTAATAATTTCTTCGCTATAATACATAACTAACTCCTTTGATTTAATGATTCGATCATTGAGCAATCACCGATAAAAGAAAAGTGATCTTGTTCTCAATTCAAACAAAGAATAAAATTAAGGCCACCTATCTATTATTGTGGTAGATAGGTGGCCTTCAACAATAAATGTGATCAATATAATTCTTGGTTATTAATGGATTATTATGTCTTTAAGCTTATTTTCCCATTTCAAACGCGCTTACAGTTTTTCCTGTTTATAATAATTTCTATCATAATGAACCGATGATACGTCATGTAAATCATGATGCTGAATTTATTGACGAATTTCTTTTGTGATTTTCAATTGTTCGTCCAATATTTGAAAAGGTGCGGAAATAATCTCTCGGAATAAATAAATCAACACTCTTTCTCTCACAAAAGCGTTTAATATTATCCGTCAGGAAATCGCTATTCATAAATTTTGTAGGGGCAACGGACTCTTCATCCGGTTTTCCAGAAGCAATAAAATCGGTTTCGTATACCTCAAACCGTTCTGCAAGCGTACCGCTTGTTTTAGTAACTTTGATCACACCCGAGCATGAAGAAGGGCTTTCGAACTTCTCAAGTGCGCTACTGATAGACATTGCCGGGTATTCACCTGGCGTCAGAAATGTTGCTATTTTCCCTACAAAATGGCGATAGAGAAATGTTTTACGTCCATATAGATAGACGCGCACCAGACCCGTCCTGTGCCTCGTTCGCCGCTTGCATGATAAGCTATATAAGCGGCGGCTTTAGGGGAAAAGTTCTCTGGTGCTTTCGTAGTAAGGTTGATTTGCATTATTCATATCCTTTGCATAATAAGTGCAGATTTATTCGCAGTTAAAGTTCATAACGAGTAAAAAAAACGGTTTCTTAAACTTTAACGTAATGAGCAAAACTTACTCATGAAATGGATAAAAAATAAATGAAATAAACGTCTTCTAACTTTAATTATTTCGCTCTTTGTTCAATTGTTTTGACATGCTTCCCCGTGGGAGAGGGCCAGGGGGGCATCAGGCCGCACCGTACCCGGCAGGGCCCGTCGTTCCCCGTTTCACCAGCGTCGCCCTGAAAACCCGGCTGGCCGGTTTTTCGGCATCCGCGGCGAGCAACATCTCACAGGCGGCCTCCGCCATCTCTGCCAGCGGCTGAGCGAAGGTGGTCAGCTGATACCCCAGCCAGCTTGCCTGGTCGATATCATCAAAACCAATAACGCGGATGTCCTCTGGAATGCGCAGGCCAAACTCGTGGCGTGCGGCATCGATAAAGCCGCAGGCGATGAGGTCCGTGACGCAAAAGACGCCGTCCGGCGGCGATGGCTGGTTGAGCAACTCACGGGCAGCGAGGACGCCGGTCTGGTAACTGGCGCTGCCGGGGCGGATAAGCGTGACCCCGGCGCTCGCTTCGGCCGCGGCCGCCAGAAAGCGCGTTTCACGGGTAATCATGCTTGGGGAGCGGGCGGAGGAGGAGACAATGGCCAGACGGCGGCATTGTGCAGCCATCAGGTGGACCAGGGCTTCCTTCATCGTCGAGCTATAGTCGATATCAATATTGTCCGCGCTGGGGAACTGCCCCATGCGGTTGATCGCTATTACCTGCTGTCCACTCTGCAGGCAGAGTTCAATCAGGGATGCGGGCGGTTTGCCCGACAACACGATGGTGGCGGTTGAGCGGTAATTCAGCGTTTGTTGTAGTGCCTCTCTGGCACTCGCTTCGTCGTCGTCGGTGTTGATCACCATCACCGCGCGTCCGGCATGGTGCAGGCGACGGGTCAGGTGGTCAAGCAGGCTGGCCTGCCAGGGGAATGACAGATTGCCGCCCAGAATACAGACCGGGCGGCTCTCCTCCCGGGAAAGCCCCCGCGCCAGATGGTTAACGTGGTAATTCAGCGCTTCGGCAGCGGCCAGCACCTTGCGCCGGGTATCCTCAGAGACGCTGCGGCCCGGCGTAAAGGTCCGCGACACCGCGGAACGGGAGACCCCTGCCAGGCGCGCCACCTCGGTGGCGCTGGCGAAGCCAGGGTTTTTCCTCAGGCTGTTATTGCTCATGACGCTGTTCCACTCCGGCGATGGCCCGTTCGCGGATAATGGCATGTTCGGCCAGGCGGATCAGCGACGGCTTCGGCGTTTCATACCACTCGTCAGGGTGGAGCTGGCGTCGGTCGCGGATCAGATCGATGGCGGACTCAAGGGTCGGGAAGCGCGCCGGGCACTCCAGATGCATAAACAGCGCCACCAGAGCGACAGAGCGACTCCGCCCACCGCGACAGTTGACGAGAATATTGCCGCGCTTACGGTTTCGGTAAGAGGCTTTATCCGGGATCTGCTGGAGCAGGGCCGAACGCATCAGCTGATAACCGGCGTGCAGCATCTCAGGGGCATTGCCTTCGCCATCCACCAGCCCCAGCTTGTAATAGCGGACCGGGCCTGAACCATGATTAAGCAGATGAACAGGCGCGCTGGCTTCCGGGTGCGTCACCCAGTCGATATCAAGGTTCACCGCGCAGTTAATCACGATCCCGATATCATGTTCCGCCAGCAGGGCCGCATCGCTCACTCCGCTGGAACCGCCGATATAAATATCCACCTCCCAGCCGGGAAAATCCTCGGCGATCAGGCTGATGGGCGGGCGGGGGAAATGACCAGCCCTGGGCTTCGCCTCAGCGTCGATCGTCAGGGGAATACCCGCCGCTGCCGCCAGTTCAGCCGCAATACCGGGGGCGGCGGCCAGGACCGGCAGTCCGCTGAAAATCCCTTCGGCACTTTCAGGAACCACGCCCGTCAGGCCGCCTGCTTCCCGCACCAGCAACAGCCCCGCCAGGCAATCCCAGGCGTTCATATGAATTTCGAGATACCCATCGGTACGGCCTTCCGCCACCCAGGCCAGCGCCAGCGCCCCGGAACCGCCCCGGCGCACGCTGGTACCCAGATTGAGCAATGAGGCCTGCACCTTCAGGTAGTGATTCTGGCTGTGACGGGAAGACCAGCCCAGCTCAACGGCGGCTCGCTGCGGGTCGGTAATAGCGGTACAGCGCAACGGCTGAGCGTTTTTCAGGGCGTAATGGCCGCGACGGGCCAGATACAGCTCCTGGCTGACCGGGTTGTAAATCGCCCCCAGTTCGGTCACGCCCTGGCGAACCCACGCCATACAGACGCAAAAATGGGGAATACCGCGAGCGAAGTTGGCGGTACCGTCGATGGGATCCACCACCCACAGGCTCTCCGCGCTGGCAGGCTGGCTGGCGGACTCTTCACCGAGGATCAGATCGTTCGGGAATGCCCCGGCAAGGGCGGTCAGAACCTGTTTTTCAACGAAGGTATCGGCCTCGGTCAGGATATCCTGATGGCCCTTCAGCGCATACTCGCCGGGTTTGCGCGACTGGAAGAAACGCAGGGCGGTCTCTCCGGCGTCAACGATAATGCGCCTCAGCGCGGCTTCCCGCAGTTCAATGTCATGAGTAGTCAAAGTGTGCTGCCTGTTCAGAAAGAAAATGTACGCTGAAAACTACTTCTTGTAGTTCAGGCTCCAGATGTCCTGCCAGTCCTGGCGGCTTTCCCAGTCGTTCTGGGCGGTAGCGGTCAGGTATTCCATCAGCTCGCCGCGATGCTTTGCAATGCCGGAGGCTTCATCGGCGGGAAGGTTCACCTTCTGGTTGGTGGACATTTTGCCGTCCACGCCCTGAGGGGCGATGCCTTCGGCGGTCAGCAGATAGTAGGTAAAGAGCTTCGCGGTGTTCGGGCTTTTACTGCCGGTCGCCACCACGCCGAGGCTCGGGTAGTTCCAGCCGATAAACGGCTTCAGGCCGCTGCACAGACCCAGCTTCATCCCCTGCTTGTTGTCGCGGAATTTGGCGGTGGACACCAGGCCAACAAAGTCGGTTTTGCCGTCCGGCGCGCCGATGGCGGATGCCGCGTCGTTATCGGAATGGGTGAGCAACACGCCGTTGCCCGCCAGCGCCTTCACAAAAGCTGCCGTGGCCGACTTTTCGTCAGTTTGCAGCGGCTTGCCAAATTGCTGCTGATAGGCATCGCGAACCTGCTGGTCATAGTGGGTTTCCATCTGGCTGAACCAGTCGGTATAGGCCGGTTTGCTGGTGGGGTCCTGCATCGCGACGCGGCCTCGCCATTTTGGCTCGGTCAACTGCCAGAGATTGGTCACCGGGCAGGTCGCGTGATGATCGGTATTGTAGGCAAACACGTTCGGGGCCAGCACGACGGTCAGCGGGTCCTGATAGCGGGCGGGAATGTCGCCTTTCAGATCGTCCGGCACCCAGCTCTGGACATAGCCTTTTTTGAGTAGCTGCGTCATTCCGGCAGGGGCGTCCTCAACGATGGCGACATCGGCGCGGACGTTTTTGGCCTGCGCTTCCCGGCTCATGATCTCAATGATCTGCGGCGCATCGGCCTTCACGCCTACGGCCTGCAAGCCGTACTGCTCGCTAAAGGCTTTGGCCTGCTGCACGATTTTCCCGGTCGAGGCGTAAACGGTAATCGGCTGCTCCTGTTTCGCGGCGGCGATAAGCTTCTGCAGATCGGCGGTTTCAGCCTGAGCGACAGCGCTGCTCAGCAGGGCGCTGGTGATAAGGACGGCGGACAACTTGCGCTTCATGTGTGTTCCTTAAGAGTCAATGGAGGTTAATTCGCGGTCACGTCGTGACGCAGTCCGTTGCGGTTAAAAAAGTGCAGGGACGAGGTCGGGAGCTGGCAATGCACCTGCTGACGGGCCTGCCAGCGCGGCCGCAGCTGCGTGGAGTGGAACAGCCGGTCTTCGCCCGCCACCAGCTCAATCACCCAGCTGCCGCCGGTGGGCATAATGTTATCGATGGTCATGGGAACGGCGTTGCTACACGACTCGGCGCTCAACACGATCTCCTCCGGACGGATACCGCAGAGCTGGGTCTGCTCGTGCAGGGTAAAGCGCCGCTGCAGATGCTGTGCCAGCTCGCTACAGGGCTGGTGAAGCGGGATCATGTTCAGGCGCGGGGTGCCAATAAACTCCGCGACAAAGCGGTTGGCCGGGGTGGCGTAAATCTCATCCGGGGTACCCACCTGCTGCATCTGCCCGGCGCTCATCACCGCAATGGTGGTGGCAAGGGTCATCGCTTCCCACTGATCGTGGCTGACAAAGACGATGGTGGTGCCGAAGGTTTCATGCAGGCGGCGCAGCTCGGCGCGCATCTCCAGACGCAGCGTGGCGTCGAGGTTCGAGAGCGGCTCGTCCAGCAGCAGTACGCCAGGATTCACCGCCAGCATGCGGGCCAGGGCCACACGCTGCTGCTGACCGCCGGAGAGCTGCGCCGGATAGCGCTTGGCGTAATCGGCAATTCGCAGTTTTTCCATCACGTCCTGACAGCGGGCGATACGCGCTTTGGTGGGCACTTTCTGTAACCGCAGGCCGAAATCGACGTTCTGCTCGACGGTCATATGCGGCCAGAGCGCGTAACTCTGAAAGACCAGTCCGATGCCGCGTTTTTCCGGCGGCACGTATGTGCCCCGGGCGATGGAGTCGACAACGTTATCGCCGATGCTAATCTCCCCGCCGCTGGCGTGCTCAATGCCGGCAATCATCCGCAGGATGGTGGTCTTGCCGCAGCCGGATGGCCCCAGCAGGCACATAAATTCGCCATCTTTCACCGTCAGGTTGATATTGTTGACCGCCGGGGCATCGCTGCCAGGATAGGTTTTGCTGAGATTCGTTAAGTGGATAGTGGGCATCTTATTTCTCCAGACCATCAGCCAGACCAGTCCCAGTGATCTTCTGGATCATCACCGTGCCAGCCCATGAAATGAGGGCAATCATCAGCACCACGGCGTTAGCCGCCTGCTGGTAGTTGTAGTCAATCAGGCGCAGGGACCAGGTGGTCAGCACGTCCGTCGCCGGGGTGGCGAGAATGACGAACAGGCTGACCCCTTTAATCCCTGAGATAAACGGCAGCAGGATCCCGGTCGCCAGCGGCGCGGCCTGAATCGGGATGACGATACGGCGCAGGCGGGCGAACCAGCCGGCACCGGCAATCCGCGCCGCTTCCTCGGCCTCTTTCCCAAGCTGGGTCATCGCCGCGATGCCGGAGCGGCTGGCATACGGCATTTTTTCGGCAATCAGCGCGAGGATCAGGATCAACGGGGTGCCATACAGCGCCGGAACCGGCCCGCGGGCCACGGCAAACAGCGATAAAAAGGCGGCGGCGAAGGCAATACCCGGCACCAGATAGGGCAGGAAGGTCAGCTGACGCAGGACGGCTGCGACCCAGCGGAAGTGGCAGCGCAGCACCGCGTAGCCCACCAGCAGGCCCAGCAGGCCGCAGGCGAGGGACGCCGAGCCAACGATGACCAGGGTGTTCCACACCGTGTGCCAGAATTCGGCGCTCAGCAGGATCCCGTTGTGCAGGGCCACGGTGTCAAGGTTGTGACCAATCCAGTAATCGAAGGTGAAGTTATCGGCGCTAAAGCGGCCCGGCAGGATCATGACCGTCGACAGGAACAGGGTCAGAAGCGGGATCGCCACTCCCAGCAGGACGAATGCCAGCGGCAGAGCGGTCGCGACGCTGCGCCAGCGTCCCAGGCTATGGCGGCGTTCCATCACGCCTTTGCCGCCCAGGGTCACGAAGCGTTTCGCCTCACGCAGCATTTTCATATCCAGCAGCAGGGTCAGCATGCCCATCAGCATGATCACCGCCGCAATCACCGCCGCCACGCCGGACTGGCGCGTGCCGATGGCTCGGTACAGCCCGGTAGAAAGCGTATCGAAATGCACCGGCAGGCCGAGAATATAGGGCAGGGCGAACTCGCCGATACAGTCAGCAAAAATCAGCAGGGCGGCGGAGAGCAGCGCGGGGCGCACCAGCGGGATGATAATTTTAAAGGCGATAACCCGGCGGGATGCGCCGAGGACCTGAGCACACTCCTCCATCTGGCTGTCCATGCGCTTCAGGGCATTGCCGACAATCAGGATCACCAGCGGGGCGTAATGCAGCACCATAATGGTCACAATCGGGAAGTAGCCGTAAGCCATCCAGTTCGGGGTCTGGATCCCCATCGCCTCCAGCCATCCCGGCTGCCCGCCGATGGCGTGGTTCTTGAAAAGGGTGCTCCACGCCAGGGCGAAGGTCCAGGACGGCAGCATAAAGGGCACGATAAGCAGGGTGGCAAACCACTTGCGGCCGGCGATATCGGTGCGATTGACCAGCCACGCCAGCACAATGCCCACCACCAGCGAGATGGCGACGGTGCTCAGCGCCACCGCGAGGGTGTTGAGCAACGGTGTCCAGAGCAGAAGATCGGACATGCGCGAGCTAAGGGTGCGCAGCAGATAATAAGCGGTGAATGTCCCTTCGGTGGCACCGGTGCGGCCTTCATCGCCGCTCTGCACCAGCAGCGCGTTCAGCAGTACGGAAATGACCGGAGCCAGGATTATCCAGCTGAACAGACCGAGCAGCAGCACGGCCAGAAGGTTGGCCGGCTCATGACTGATAATCGACAGAGTATGGCGGAGCTTTTGCCACGCGCTGTGGCGTGGGTGGATATCAGATTGGTAAGACACACGTTGACCCCTGGCTGTGAAAGACAGTCAGGAATATATCGAGGCAATGTTACATTTTTGCTAAAAGTTTGCACATATGTGCAAAAAAGTGCGGGGCGTGCAAAACCGGAACATTATCAAATTCTTCACTTCTCCTCTTTACATAGCGCGCAGAGATGTTTATAGTGCGCCTCACTTTGGAAGCGTGGCCGAGCGGTTGAAGGCACCGGTCTTGAAAACCGGCGACCCGAAAGGGTTCTAGAGTTCGAATCTCTACGCTTCCGCCAAATTTGAAAAACCCTGCGATAGCAATATCGCAGGGTTTTTTGCTTTTGCGGTTTATAGCAGAAATGGGCGTCTATGAAGCATCGTCGTGCAGCCTGCGATTCACTGCCATTGAGTGAACGTTGAATTCCTTATTCACTGGCCTTGCGAGAAAATACCCTGACGATGCTCAGGTGTACATTTAGCTTATTTTAATGTCATCCAGATTGAGATCTTCCTCTTCATTATCGTTGTTGATAATAACATCGCGAGGAACGTCTTTTTTGATAACGGCATAAACAGTGGCTGTTACAACTATATTGACCAGCAAGGCCATAATACCCGCCACAGGATTTGACATAGTTGGGATCATCAACACGCCGCCAAAAGGTACTGTCGCATCCGCACCATATACCATGGTAACCGCACCCCCACACGCGCCACCGATGGCCGCCGCAGTGATACCACGAACGATATCATTCATTACTATAGGTATAGAGCCTTCAACAATGTTCACGACCCCCATCGGTACCGCCGATTTCAACATCTCGATCTCTTCGTTATTGTAGATATTCTTGCGAAGAAGTTTGGCGATAAAAAATGCAAGCCCTAAACCGATAGGAGTTGCCGTGTTAACGAGCTGAAGGGCAGTAATAGGCTCATTAATACCCTGCGCCTGAAGCGTTAAAACAAATGCGAAGCAGGTTTTATTGATCGGCCCGCCAAAGTCAATGATACATAACGCCCCAATAACCGCCCCTAAGAGTAAATTAGATGAGGTCCCCATACTTCTCAGGAAGGAGGTGAGTGCATCGGTAAAAATCCCAATAGGCGTACCGATGATATAGACCATGATCAGGGCACTGATAATGGAGGCAAAAAATGGCACAATCAATGTCGGCATTAACCCCCTGGCCCAGGCCGGGACGTTGACATTTTTTATAATTGCCAGAGCAATATAGCCGGAGATGTAACCCCCAATCATGCCGCCGATAAAACCGGCACCAATGGTGTTAGCCGCCAGACCGACAACAAAACCCGGTGCAATGCCGGGCTTGCCCGCGATCGAGCCGGAAATACCGATGGCAATCACGACGGGTAAAAGTCCGAGCGCTTTGGCCCCCAGGGTAGCTAAGGCCTGCCACAGATCAAACTGGCCCGGCACTAATGCGTCCTGAACCGTACCCCCAAGACCCATACCGATAGCAATAATAAATCCAGCAGCACAGACAATGGGAATCAAGTATGAGATAGCCGTCAACAAATGTCCCTTAGGATTTGCTGCTTTCCATATTTCTTTTATATTCATACATTATGTCCTTTCTTTCAGACAGGATACGCACAGGTAAAAATTATGAATTGACCAATTCAGTAAGTTTTTCAATAAGCTTATTCGGCGACTTAACGGCCATTTCGGTAGGGACTTTAACGACTTTCTTTCCGGCAAAACGTTCTTCACCAGACACTTTCACATCGGCGGCTAACAGGACGATATCGGCCTGGGCAATCTCCTCGGCGGTTAATGCGTTCTCGATCCCAATAGTACCTTGCGTTTCAATTTTGACATTGTGTCCGGCTTTTTTTGCTGCAATTTCAATTTTCTTTTGCGCGATATAGGTATGTGCAATGCCAACAGTACAGGCTGTAATTCCGACAATATTCATAACGGTTCTCCAGGAGTGACTTTATTGCCATGCTATGGCAGAGGTGATAATGACGTTAAGCGTTAGCGCTTTCGTTTTCAGCATTCAACAGATCGATGATTTTCTGGGGATCATTTTCTTGCAGTAACTTTTCTATTATTTCCTCATCGGCCAGCGAGCCTGAGACCTGAGATAAGAGTCGGATGTGCGTTGCATTTTGATCCACCAGACAGACCGCAAATAAGATAATGCAGCGGACATCGCTACCATCCATCGTTTCCCAGGGAATTTCATATTGAGTTCGCCCCATCGCCAGGGCAGTACGGGCAACGCCTGAAGATTTACCATGCGGGATGGCAATATGATTTTCGAACCCCGTGGACCCTTGCTCCTCGCGTAGCCAGACATCCTTCAGAAAATCGTCTTTATTAATGACAGCCCCATCCTGCACTAATAAATCAGTTAATTCTTCAATGGCTTCTTCTTTACTTTTAGCCATCATGTTTAATTTGATGTTCTTTACATTAAGTACATTCGAAATATCCATAATTATCCTTCGTTAATATAAATTTATGCCTGGGCAGCCGGGTTAACGGCGCCAGCTAAAAGTAGGGGCAAAGCAATACCTGCCGTGGGGCAAGGTGTTAAAGGAAACGCCAGAAATAACAGGGTTACAGCACCCTCAACCGTATCAATCAAGGGCGAGGGCAAAGAGCCAGACCGGTTACATAGACTCTTTGCCCTGCGCTATGGCTCAATACGGCTGAGTGCGCTGCAATTTTCAGGCAGCGACTTCGCGCTGGTAAATATCGACCATTTTATCCCAGGCCTCGCTGACATTATCCGCCAGGGAGAACAGGCCCGAGGTTCCTACAATAAAGACGTCCACGCCGGACCGGGAGATGACATTGAAGGTTTTCTCGTTGCAGGAGCCGTCAATCTCGGTCAGGTAGTGGTAACCATTCTCCTCGCGCATGGCAATCAGTTGCTTGATTTTATTCAGTGATTCTGGAATAAATTTCTGCCCTGCATAGCCTGGATCCACCGACATCACGGTCACTTTATCCAGCAGGTGGGCGTACTCTTTAATTGCATCCGCCGGGGTCGCCGGGTTCAACACCACGCCACAACGACGGCCCGCATCTTTAATCTGGTTCAGCAGACGGAAGATTTTGTTATTCGCCGTCTCCGGGTGGAAACTGATAATGTCGGCCCCTGCATCAATGCACATGGGAATGATATCTTCCGGGTGATTCACCATCAGATGCACATCAATAGGGACATCGGTAATTTTCTTCAGGTTTTCGATAAAGAACGGTGACAGCGTAATGTTCTTCACATAGCTGCCGTCCATAATATCGACGTGGTAAAAATCAGCCCGGCTGTTCATGGCCGTAATTTGTTCTCTGAACTGCGTTAAATCCATACACATTAACGAGGGCGAAAATTTAGCCGCCATACATCACCTCCAGAAGAATTAATTAGTTAAACAGTGATACGACATGCCCGAGAATGATGCCCACAACGCCGAAGTCCGCATCGCCAAAGGTCGTGGATGCAAAACCTAGGTCGCCCATGAGAGGCAGCAAAATCGCAGGCAAAAATGAGATCAGCAGACCGTGAGCGAAAGCACCCACCACCGCACCGCGACGACCGCCGCAGATGTTGCCGTAAACGCCCGCCGTCGCGCCGCAGAAGAAGTGCGGCACCAGGCCGGGAACGATGACGCTTAAACCAAACAGTGGGCACAGGAACATACTCACCAGACCGGCGGCGAAGCTTGACAGAAATCCGACGATCACCGCGTTCGGGGCAAACGGAAAGACGGTAGGGCAGTCGAGGGCCGGTTTAGCGTCTTTTACCAGCTTGTCGGCGATGCCTTTAAAGGCCGGAACAATTTCGGCAATAATCATGCGAACACCCGCAAGGATGATCCACACGCCTGCCGCGAAGGTCAGCGACTGGATAATGGCGAAGATAATAAAGTTCTGACCGCCACTGATGCTGGACTCAACAAAGGTTTTGCCTGCAACCAGCACCAGAATCACGAACAGGATCATCATCGTCAGTGAGATGGCGACCGAGGAGTCACGCAGGAAGTTCAGGGATTTCGGGACCTTCAGCTCTTCAATCGACGGGCTGCCTTTACCGATCGCTTTCCCCACCAGCGCCGACAGCAGATAGCCGGTTGAACCAAAGTGCCCCAGCGCCAGGTCATCAGTGCCTGTTATTTTGCGTGTGAACGGCTGCAGAATGGCCGGCGAGACCACCATCATGATGCCGAGGATCACTGCCCCCACCAGTACCACCCAGAACGGCGACAGACCGCCAACGGAGAGGATCACCGCCAGCATCGCCGACATATAGAGCGTGTGGTGCCCCGTCAGGAAGATGTATTTCAGCGGTGTGATACGGGCAAGGACAATGTTAAACAGCATCCCCAGCACCATAATCATTGCCGTGGCGGTGCCGTAGTTTTTCTGCGCCAGCGCCGCCATCGCGTCGGTATTGGGTACGACCCCCTGAATATGGAATGAATGCTCAAACAGCTGGCTAAAGGTTGTTAATGTCGTCGCGACGATCGCCGCCCCGGATGTTAATATCACAAAACCCATAATGGTTTTGAGGGTTCCGGAAATAACCTCAGAAAACGCTTTTTTCTGTAATAATAAGCCAATCAGGGAAAACAGGCCGACCAGTATGGCGGGTGTACCCAACACATCATGAATAATAAACTGCAGCATAGAATGACTCCGTAAGGCCGCAAATAATTAATCAGAGATTTTCCGAGAGAATTTCTTTGATTTTATTGTTATCCAGCAGGTTAGATAAACCAAATACCTGGGCAGAATGGCCGGACAGATGTTCCGCAATATCCCGGGCGCTAAGAATAATATCGGCAGTTTCGCTTTTTGCCGATGTCAGATCGGTATGGGAAACTTCTGCTTCTTTATTCAGCTCTTTAATGATTTTTTTCACGTTCATTTCAACGATAAAACTACTGCCTAACCCGTTACCACACACAATCAGAACCTTTTTCATCTTTACCTCTATCCCTTTATAACGCGTTGAATTTCTTCAATTGATGATGCTTTCAGCAGCGCTGAGAGTCGTTCATCATCGCTAAAAATGTCCGCCAGAGCGGTAATCATATTGATGTGCTCATCTCCCGAAAGTGCGCACAACATAATCACAACGTAAACAGGGTCATTCTCTTCTGCGTCAAAAGAAACGCCTTGTTTAATATGTAAAAGCGATAACCCGTTTTTAATTGCGCCTTGTTCCGGGCGAGCATGAGGCATCGCCAGGCCAGGGGCTAAAACATAATAAGGCCCCAATTCCTGATGGCTGTTAAAAATGGCGTCAATATAAGCTTCGGTCATCGTCTCTTTCGCCAGTAAGGGCTGAGCAGATAACCTAATGGCCTGTTTCCAGTCGCTGACTGAATCCACAATCTGGATATTTTCTGCAGGTAACCAGGTCGTAATCATAAATACCCCGATGCGTTGAAAGTGAGTTTACTATAGTGGAATGCCTTTGTGGCTTACCGTGATCCTGCTCTCAAAGTTAGCGCTAACATGGCTGGAATGTTAAAATTCTTGTTACCGCTAACTTTATTAACGATACTGCTCATTACTTTGCAGTTGGGCAATGCGCAAAACGGTAAACATCATTTACAATGGCTGCCCAGCCAGGCGAAAGGAGGACATCAGTGCACACGTTAGATGCGGACGATAGCGCGAGAGAAAAACGCAGGAAAAACACCGGTAAAATTACGCTCGCTGAAGTTGCAAAACTGGTCGGCGTGAGCACGATGACCGTGTCACGCGCGTTACGTATGCCTGAGAAAGTGAATCCTGAACTGCGCACCCGTATTGAAGCAGCGGTGAGCGAGCTGGGCTATGTACCCAACCTGCAGGCCCGCAGCCTGGCCTCTGCTGACTCCCGCCTGGTGATGGGCGTGGTGCCTGCTTTTTCCGCCCCGGGTTTTCTGGCCGTCTCCGAAACGCTGCAGACCGTACTCGCGACGCAGGGCTATAGCATGATGTTTATCGAGTCCGGGCAGGGGGGGCAGAGTGAAGAAAACGCGTTTGCGCAAATGCTCGCCTACAACCCGGCGGCGATCATTCAGTTTAATATTGATAACATCAGCAGCTGTTCGCAGATGATAAGTAACACCGGCGTGCCGGTGGTTGAGATCGGTGCCATTAATCGCGATGCAGGCTGGGTCAGCATTGGCGTTGACTACGCTGCGGCCATCAAAAAGTTGGTCAGATCGCTCGCAGAGGCCGGATATAAAAATATCGGCCTGCTTTGCACCGCCTCCAATAACATTATGTTCCGCCAGGTTCTGAGCGGTTGGAACAGCGCGATGCTCTCGGTTAACCACTCCCCACATCGCGTGGTGACTTCTCACCTGCCAGCCGGGATTACGACCGGTTTAAACCTGCTGGGGGATATCCGTATTACCTGGCCTGAGCTGGATGCGCTGATCTGCACTTCGGATGAAATTGCCTGCGGCTGCATTATGGCCTGCCATGGTGCGGGGCAGAAAGTGCCTGACACCCTGGCACTGGCAAGCTTGAGTGGGAGTACCCTCGCCGCAGTGTGTTCACCGGCTCTGACTGCGGTGGAATTTCCGTGGAGTGAAACGGGGACAGTCGCAGGAAAAACCTTGCTGGATCTCCTGGACGGCAAATCGACAGATAAAGCCATTGAGTTGCCCTCAACGCTGCAAGTTCGCGCCAGCACCCGCAAGCCTTCCTCCCGGTAAAATCGCTTTTATGAGTTATCCTGCCGAATACGGCAGGATAACGATCAACCCCTGGTCATCCCCCGGCGCAATGCTTCTGAGCCGCGGGTTGACCTCAGCAACACGATCAGGACTTAAACAGGTTCTTCAGCGTATGCGGCTGACAGCGCAGATACTGATCGGGCGCATGTACCTGAGCACCCAGTTCCGCCGCTGCATGCCATGGCCAGCGCGGATTGTAGAGCGCGCCACGGGCGATACCAATGATATCCGCATCCCCACTGGCGACGATGGATTCCGCATGTTCAGGGTTAGTGATTAACCCTACCGCCACCACCGGAATCTTCACGGCAGCTTTCACCGCTCTTGCCAGCGGCACTTGATAACCAGGGTAGACATCAATCTGCTGGTCGGGATGCAGGCCGCCGCTGGAAACGTGAATCGCATCCACGCCACGGGCTTCCAGCATCTTCGAGAACTCGACCGCTTCCTCAAGGTTAAACCCGCCATCGACCCAGTCTGTTGCGGAGATACGCACGCTGATGGCTTTATCGGCCGGGAAGGCTTCCCGCACTGCATCAACAATCTCCAGCGGGAATCTGGCTCTGTTTTCCAGCGACCCGCCGTAATTATCCGTACGCTGGTTAGAGAGCGGGGATAAAAATTGATGTAACAGATAACCATGCGCGGCGTGGATCTGGATCAGGTCGATATTCAGTCGGGCGGCACGTTTGGCGGCCTCTGCGAACTGGTTACGGATTTCTGCCAGGCCGTTGCTGTCGAGGGCGGTCGGGAGGGTGTAACCCTTGCTGTAAGGCACCGCAGACGGGGCTAAAGTTTGCCAGCCACCTTCCTGATCGGGTGGGATTTGCCCCTGCTTATCCCAGGGCTTGTACGTTGAGGCTTTGCGCCCCGCATGGGCCAGCTGGATGCCAACCGGAATATCTGACCACTTACGAATAGTGGCGAGCACCCGGCCCATCGCCTCTTCTGTCTTATCATCATAGAGACCGACATCAGCGTAGGTAATGCGGCCTTCGGGGGAAACGGCGGCTGCCTCAATAGTGAGCAGGCCCGCACCGGACTGTGCCAGTTGTCCCAGATGGAGGGTATGCCAGTCAGTCATGCAGCCTTCTTCGGCGGAGTACTGGCACATGGGGGCGATCACAATACGGTTTTCGAGTTCAAGATTGCGGATACGTAACGGTGTAAACAGCTTGGGTTGAGACATACATGTCACTCCAGATTGCAGCGTTAAAAAAGGGGCCGGGTCCTGGTCAGGATGCGACGATTTTTATCCTTGAATATTCATCAACATAACGCACAGGCAGTGATAACTGAACCTCCCGTTTGCGCAAAAGTGCGTTGCGCCTGGCGCAACGCTACAGCATTAGTGCTCTACACTTTCCTGCTCGGGTGAAAGATGCGCCATCAGAAAATCGACAAACACCTTCACTTTTTTGGTGTTCCTGCGGGTGGGATGGTAGATGGCATAAATCGCGGAATCATCCTCTCCGTCATTCACTTCCGCGCGCCATTGCGGCAGTAACCTGATCAGCTTCCCTTCGGCAATATCCTTGCCAATCAGCCAGTCCGGCAGCAGCGCGATGCCATAGCCGCTTAACACCGCCTCGCGCAATATTTCCGAGTTATTGCATTTCAGGGTGCCTTTCACATCGATGGCGACCTGGCTTTCCCCGTTGAAATACCACTTCGTTTTGCCGGATGAATAGGAAAAGATCAGGCAGTTGTGGTTTTTAAGATCGCCTGGCGCGTCAGGATAACCCTGTGCTTTCAGGTAGTCCGGGCTGGCACAGACGCACCGACGCTGGGAAAGTAGCTTGCGTGCGATCAGATTGGGCGTGTCGACCTTACCCAGTCGGACAGTCAAGTCTAGCCGCTTTTCCACCAGATCGACGACCTCGTCGGTAAAGGTCAGATCCAGGGAAATTAACGGATAGCGGCGAGAAAAGGGGGCCAGCAGCGGGGCGATATGCAGCCTGGAAAACGAGACCGGTAAGCTTATACGTAACACTCCCCGCGGCTCTCCCGTCTGGTCCCGCACCTCCTGATTGGCATACTCCAGGTCGTTGAGGATCCTGACCGCGTGCTCGAAATACACATGCCCGGCCGCCGTCAGCGCCACGCTGCGTGTCGAGCGGGTCAGCAGCTGCGTGCCCAGCACCTTTTCCAGTCCGTCAATCTGTCGGGTTACCGAGGACGTCGCCAGCGCTAATTTCCTGCCCGCAGGTGCGAACCCGCCTTCTTCGACCACGGTAATAAAGGCCTCAAGCGATGCCAGCATATCCATTTTACTCTCCCCGCATCGTTGCGCATCGCGCAACTCTGTTAGCTGTTTTAATCATATTATCACCTTTAAGTAACAGTGTTAGCCTTCCGCTCAGTGAGAGGTGAAACATGAAAATATCCATCAAGGTTACGTCAGATTTTATTTGTCCCTGGTGCCGGATCGCAGATGCGCGTCTGGAAAAGGTGCTGCAATCCTTGCCCGAAGACGTCGAGGTCGAGGTTGACTGGCTTCCCCTTGAACTCAACCCGGGTATGCCGCTGGCAGGCATGGACCGTACAGCCTACCGACGCGCGAAATTCGGTAGCTGGGCGTATTCACATCAGCTGGATGAGCACACTGTTGAGAAAGGCAAAACTGACGATGTCACGTTCAACTATCCGGCGATTCAGCGGGTGCCCAACACCTTTGCTGCGCATCGGTTGACGCTCTTTGCCGGGGCCGGACCGGCCCGATCCCTGCTGGTTAAACGTCTGTTCCAGGCCTACTTCGAGGAGGGGAGGGATATTGGCGACCTGGATGTGCTGGTGGAAGTGGCGGGCGAGTGCGGGATGGACAAAGAGGCCGCGCACAATTATCTGCTGAGTACCGCGGGAGAAGCGGAGGTGATCCAGCTGGAAGACCTGGCGCGGCAGGGCGATATCAATAGCGTGCCAACCCTTGATATTGCCGGTATCCGGCTGACAGGCGCCGTTCCGGTGGATCAGCTCCGCTATTACATCATGGATGCGTATCGCAACCCGATTAAAACGGAAGGGGGTCAGATATGATCGGTGAAACACGCCCCAGAAAACGGGCCATTATTATTGGCGGCTCCTTAGGGGGATTATTTGCCGGGAATATGCTGCAGCAGGCGGGCTGGGAGGTGGATATCTTCGAGCGCTCGGCCCGGGATCTGGACAGCAGGGGCGGCGGCATTGTGCTCCAGCCCGAAGTGGTGGAGCTCATTCGTCGCAGCGGCATCGAACGCAACTGGGACGATCTGGGCGTGCGCTCATCACACAGAGTCGTGTATCGCCCGGACGGCTCGCTGGAACACCGGCAGTATGCGCCTCAGGTGCAAACCTCGTGGTCATTGATCTATTCCCTGATGCGCTCGACGATCAGCGATATTCATTATCACAAAAACCATGTGCTTACGGATGTGGCGTTTCCTGATAATCATCATGTCACGGCCCTGTTTGAAAGTGGGACAAAGGTGACCGGGGATCTGCTTATCGGCGCTGACGGCAACGGTTCATTTGTGCGTAAACTGCTCTGGAGCGACACGCCAGAGTATGCCGGGTATATCGCCTGGCGCGGGCTGGTGCCTGAAAACGACATGCCTGCGCTCGCCAGAGAGCAGCTTCACGGCGACTTTGCTTTCGCCAGCAACGAAGGGTCGCACATTCTGGGCTATCTGGTGCCGGGCGCGGATAACGATTTACGGCCTGGACACCGTTTTTACAACTGGGTCTGGTATCGGGTGGTCGATGACGTGCAGCGTGAAGCGATCATGACGGGGACCGACGGTGTTGCGCGCAGCTATTCCGTGCCGGAAGGGCTGTTGGCTGCACGCTGGAAAGCGCATCTGAAAGAAGAGGCTCAGCGTTTGCTCCCGCCCGGATTCCGCGACATTGTGCAGGCAACAAAGGAACCTTTTGCCCAGGCGATACGCGACCTCGCCGTCGATAAGATGGTGAAGGGCAGGGTGATTTTACTGGGTGACGCGGCCGCGATCCCCCGCCCTCATACTGCGGCGAGCACCTCAAAAGCAGCCGCCAATGCGCTGGCATTAGGGGATGCGTTGAAGGCCTGGCCTGACGATACCGACAAAGCCCTTGCCGAATGGGAAGGGGAACAACTCTTTCGCGGCAAATATTTACGCCAAATGGGGATGAGCATGGGAAATCGACTGCTTTTTGGCAGATAACGCCGCAATACCTACCAGATTTATCAGGTAAGCGAGGCCAGCTCCCGTATTGCTTTCGTCTGAAGGTAAACAGATAATGACCGGCTAATTAAATACCTCCCGGAATAACGATGAAAAAAGCGCTAATGCTTGCCGCGAGTATAACTCTTTCTGGCTGTGCGGATAAAATGCCGGAATATGATCCCGATCCGGTAATTTCACAATTTACTTCCTTGTTTAATCAGCAAGGCAGTATGGCTACTGAGCAGCGTTTTACCCTTCAACCGAACAATATTACCGCCCCCTGTGTTGTGACCTATACGGCGACCCAGGCACCGCAAATTGACGACCTTCGCTGGTACGGTGAGTGTCAGAATGGTGAGGCATCTGGATTGGGATTGGTAATTTTATCGTCATCCGGCACCAAAAGTAACAGTGTGGAGTTTTTAACGCCTGGGGGGATAAACGATATCGCTTATTATAAACATAATATCGCCCAGGATTTTTATGATATAGGTGTAGGTAATAATCAAGGATATTCCGGTAAAACGTTGCGACTTTATCGCGACGGTGTATATCTGTCACCCGTGGAAGGTTATTTCAGCTTTGACAGAAAACAGCAGATTAATTATTCACTGATGCGCAATCCGATTACGGGCATGACGTCCTATATGAAGATGGACCGAAATGGCACGGGCCTGGCATTGAATGTTTATAATGATTACACCAATAATATTGCGCAGAATATTCGCATCGGCCAACAGAATCATATTCTGTTGGAAGCGGTGAAATTACAAAATGGTGCTGTGGTCACCAGCCAGAATGGTCAGTATCTTAATGCGCAAAGTATTATGCCGTTCGTCAGCGCGCAGCTTTCAGAGCTGGACAGCAAACTGGTTTCCGCACCGTCTGCTTATGCCGAAGCCACCCGGAAAATAGCGGAATTAAAAAACAGACTCTGTCCCGCGAAAGAGAATGCAGAGGTCGCGGCCTTTTGTGACGATCAACCTTTTTCTGCGTATCAGAGCGAGTTTGAACGGACTGCCCAGGCCTATCACAGTGCGCAACAGCAGCGTCTGGCTAACATCGAGAGCCAGCGTGTAGAGGCCATGCGCCAGCAGCAGATCGCGCAGCAAAATTACCAGGCGTTGAACGCCTCTCTTGCCCAGCTTAATCAGACCACCCAGCAGCTGCAGCGTAATGTGATGCAGAATATGCCGACCTATGCTCCGCCATCTCCGACGATCACGAATTATAACCAGACCTCGATCTATACCTGTCAGGACGTATCGAACTGGACCTACTGCCGTCAGCAGCGGTAGAGGTTGGCCGCCCGGCTGGCGGTGAAAACGTCCAGCATCAGGAGCACAATGCTGATGATGCTGGCATTGCTCAACATACGGGGCCTGCATGGCCCCGTTTTACATCCTCCCCCCAGACCGGCAAAATAGTCCTCCCACATTTCGATAAAGATCATTCTGATGAAAAAATCTCTGCTCTGTGCGCTCCTTGTCTGCCTGTCCGGCTCCGCGTTGGCCACCACGTCGCAGGAGGCGCAGGTCGCGCAGGTGGTTAACCCCACTATCACGGCGCTGATGAAGGCGCAGGCGATCCCCGGTATGGCGGTGGCGGTGATTTATCAGGGTAAACCTTACTACTTCACCTGGGGGCAGGCGGACGTCGCCGCGAACAGGCCCGTCACCCGCCAGACGCTGTTTGAGCTGGGTTCGGTGAGCAAAACCTTTACCGGGGTGCTGGGCGGCGATGCAGTGGCGCGCGGTGAGATTGCCCTCAGCGATCCGGCAAGTAAATACTGGACTGCATTATCGGGCAAGCAGTGGGAGGGCATCACGCTTCTGCATCTGGCAACATACACCGCGGGCGGTCTGCCGCTGCAAGTGCCGGACAGCGTCACCGACGCCGCGTCGCTGGAAAAATATTATCAGTCCTGGCAACCGGAGTGGGCCCCGGGCACGAAGCGTCAGTACGCTAACGCCAGTATTGGGCTGTTCGGTGCCCTGGCGGTGAAACCTTCCAGGATGGACTTCGAGCAGGCGCTCACCCGTCGGGTGCTGAAACCCCTTAATCTCAACCACACCTGGGTCACGGTCCCGGCCAGTGAACAGGCGAACTATGCCTGGGGCTACCGGGACGGCAAGGCCGTCCACGTCTCGCCAGGAATGCTGGATGCAGAAGCCTATGGGGTGAAAGCCTCCATCGTCGATATGGCGGGCTGGCTGCAGGCCAACATCCAGCCGGATAAGATCCAAAACGCGTCGCTGAAAAAAGGGGTGGCGCTCGCCCAGTCACGCTACTGGCAGGTGGGGGAAATGTATCAGGGGCTGGGCTGGGAGATGCTGAACTGGCCGGTGACCTCCCGGGCGCTGGAGCAGGGGGCGGATAACCAATACGCTCTGGCCGCGCGCGAGGCCAGGGACATCAATCCGGCGCAGCCGCCAGTGAAGGCCTCATGGGTGCATAAAACCGGCGCGACCGGCGGGTTTGGTAGCTACATCGCCTTTATCCCCGAAAAGAACATCGGCATCGTGATGCTGGCAAATAAAAACTACCCCAACCCGGAACGAGTGAAGGCGGCATATCAGATTCTGGATGTGTTGCAGTAAACTCAGGGGCCTGCTTCGGCAGGCCTTGTTATGCCTCTGAACGGTTAATCTGCAACACCAGCTCCGCCATGCTCTTCGCGTCCATTTTCTCCATCACCCGCGCCCGGTGAACTTCTACCGTGCGGAGTGCGATATGCATCTTCAACGCAATATCTTTATTCATCAGGCCGGCGACGACGCAGTGCGCAACCTCTTTCTCTTTTGGCGTCAGCGTGGCGTAGCGCAGCCGGAGATCGTTAGTCTGCATCAGGCGCGCCGAGTGTGCATAGCCTTTCTCGATGGCTGCCTTCAGTGCCCCGGCAGCGACGGGTTTCTGTAAAAAATCGACCGCGCCTGACTGGATCTCCTGGACGGCCATCGGTACGTCGCCGTGCCCGGTAAGGAAGATCACCGCCAGGGTGCTGTTAGCCTCGCGCATGGCCTGAAATAGCGCATGCCCATCCATCTCCGGCATCCGCATATCCAGCAAAGCGACACCTGTTGTGCCTAGCGGGGCTTCGTGCAGAAACTGCTCACTCCGGTTCCAGCAGCGGACGCTATGGCCCAGGCTCTCAAGTAAATAGCTGCAGGCGCTGGTGACCGCCTCGTCGTCGTCAACTAAGTGAATCATTGCGTTTTTCCGTTGTTATCGTCAGCCGGGAAGGTGAGGGTCACGCGCACCCCCTCGCTGCCGTCCGGCGCCCGGTGGTTGTTCACACTGATTTCGCCATGGACGCCACGCAGCAACCGTTGGCAAATGACCAACCCCAGCCCCATCCCTGTTTTTTTACCGGAATGGAAAGGGCGGAACAGGTCAGAGATTTGCTCAGCGGGGATGCCGCCAGCATCGTCCTGCAAGGCAATCAGGTACTGTTGCTCATCACGATGGAGATCTATCCACAGGTTGCAGGCCCCGGCCTGAACCGCGTTTAGAATGATATTCGCCAGCACCTGCTCCAGTAATACCGGGGGCAGAAAAAGCATAATGCTCTGGTGACTGTTAAGACAAACGCTCAGGCCGGGTGCGGCCTTATCCAGCTGCAGGAGGGTCAGCACCTGCTTCAGGGTCCCGGCTACATCGCAGGGGATGTAACTTTCTGTCGCATGTTCATTCTGCCGCGCCGGGGTGGCCCACTCCCGCAGGTGGCGGATAATCAACCCGCAGCGTTCGGCCTGTGATTCGATATTGATCAGCGCCTTCTCGACTGCGGCATGGTTTTCAGCCGCTGACAGATGGTTCAACCCACCCTGGGCGTACATGCGAATGGCCGCCAGCGGCTGGTTAAGCTCATGGGCAAAGCCGGAGGCCATCTCCCCCAGCATGTTCATCTGCCGGGCCTGCTCCAGGGCCTGCTGCTGGGCGCGCAGCTGGTTGTGTGCTTGTTCCAGCGCTTTACCGCGGCGATTCACCAGCACCATCACCCAGCCATAGTTGGCAATGAATAGCGCCACCAGCAATAAACCCAGCCCGATAGTCAGTCGGTGCTGACGCATCCAGTCGATCACCGTCTGTCCGATCCGCTGCTGTTCTGGATGACGGTTAAGCTCACGCAGCAGGGCTTCGGTGTCGCTGGTGGAGGTGGGGGCACCCCAGCGGGGTGAACTCAGCAGAGCCCGGGTCACCGCATCCGCTACCCGATCGTCCACACCGGGCAGCGCGGCAAACGACCAGTCGGGGTAGAGCGGGGTGCTGGTCAGGCAGTGAAAGGCGGTGTTTTGTTGCAGCAGCACGTGAAACTGACTTTTGTCGATCAGCCCCTCGCTGTCCATGCTCTCCAGTAAACAGGCCGGCACGATGGCGGCCTGGATGGCGTCCTCACGCAGCAGATAGAGCAGGGCATCGGCCGGAAAGCCGACAAAGCGCACCTTGCTTTCATCCACCTGCAGCCCGGCATCCCGCAGCGCCCGGTAGCCGAGCAGATAGCCACCGAAGGCCTGTGTATCCACCGCCCCCAGCGTTTTCCCGGCCAGATCCTGCGGATGGGTAATGCCGCTGCCATCTCTGACCAGAATGGTGCTGCCGGTGGCCATACTCTCCAGGGCATCGCCCTGCCCGGAGCGCAACGACGACAGCCAGCGCAGATGATAGTGGCTGTTGAGTTGCACAAACTGCCCCGGGTTCGTCAGCACAAACTGGATGGTGCCCTGGTTCACCGCCTCGCGCATACCGTCGAGATCCAGCGGTAGCAGGCGAAAGTGAGCATCAGGCACGGCGTGATTAAGCGAGTCGACCAGCGGCTGCCAGTGGGTGCGGGTGGCGGTTTCACCGCGTAAGGCCAGGATGCCGATGGTCCAGTCGGCTGCCAGCAGTGGGGAGGTAAGGCTGGTAAGGATCAGGAACAAAAGGATTTTTACGCTGTGCTCCATGCAATACCTGCCCCTTTCTTTTGCGTTAGATCAAGACCGCTGTGTAAATGTGGTTAACCACAATAGTGAGCCACCCGGCCAGATTTTTAGACTGTAAATAACCACATTTGGTCAGGTAATACCATCCCTGATCGTTTTCTTACGCGCACTGAGTGGAGGGCAACATGGACATCAGTAAGCGCCAGTTTTTACAGCAAATAGGCGTTGTCACGGCCGGCGCGGCGCTGGTGCCGCTGGCGGAGGCGGGGATCGCGTTCGGCCCGGAGCGACGTGAAGGTTCAGACCAGCATCGCTACGCCATGCTGATCGATCTGCGTCGTTGTATCGGCTGTCAATCCTGTACGGTGAGTTGCACCATTGAGAACCAGACGCCGCAAGGGGCGTTTCGCACCAACGTCAACCAGTATCAGGTCCGACTTGCCGACCGCGACGACGTGACCAACGTGCTGCTACCGCGCCTGTGCAACCATTGCGATAACCCGCCCTGCGTGCCGGTCTGCCCGGTGCAAGCCACCTTCCAGCGTAAGGACGGCATCGTGGTGATCGATAACACCCGCTGCGTAGGCTGCGCCTACTGCGTGCAGGCCTGTCCGTATGATGCCCGGTTTATCAATCATGCTACCCAGACGGCGGATAAATGCACCTTTTGCGCGCACCGTCTCGAAGCCGGGCTGCTGCCGGCCTGCGTGGAATCCTGCGTGGGGGGAGCTCGAATCATTGGCGACCTGAAAGATCCCCGCAGCACTCTGAGCCGGATACTGGCGGCACACCGGGACGACATCAAGGTGCTGAAACCGGAAAATAACACCCGGCCGCACGTCTTCTATCTTGGGCTGGATGAGGCCTTTGTCTCGCCGCTGCAGGGCCGCGCCCAGCCTGCACTCTGGCAGGAGGTGGAATATGGTCATTCATGAGATGCTGGCTCAACCCCAGGCGATTACCTGGCTGCCCTGGGCCGTACAGTACTTTTTCTTTATCGGGATTGCCGCCTGTGCCGCCCTGGTGGCCTGCGCCGCCCGCTGGCTGCGGCACCGGCGCAGCGAGCAATATGAACGGGTGTGCCTGTTTATTGCTCTCACCTGCGGGATCACCGCTCCGCTGGCGTTGACCGCCGACCTGCACCAGACTGCCCGCTTCTGGCACTTTTACGCCTGGCCGACCCCCTGGTCGTGGATGCCCTGGGGGGCGCTCTTTTTACCGCTGTTCACGCTGCTGCTGGGGCTGTGGTTTCTACTTTTTCATCTGCGCAAGGGTGATACCCGACTCCTGCGCGCGCTGGCGCTGGCGACGGCGCTGACGGCCATCGGCCTGCTGCTCTATACCGGGCGGGAAGTCTCCGTGGTGCGTGGCAGACCGATGTGGTTCAGCTACTGGTTCCCGGTGGCGATGTTCTTAAGCGCCATGAGCGCGCTGCTGGCGATGCTTGGCCTGGCGATGCGCGATCTTACCCAGCGGATGGCGCAGGGGCAGGTTGTGACCCTCGTCCTGCTCGGGGCGGTGCTGCTGGCGTGGTATCTCGGCGATACCCTGTCAGGGGAAGCGCTGCGCCAGCAGTGGCGGCTCGGCGGTGAGATTCGCCTTTACCTGCTTACCCTGATGCTGTTGTGGACGGTGACGTTGGCAGTCTCGTTGTATGCCAGCCGGTATAAACCCCCGTTCTTTATCGCGCTCGCAAGCACGCTGCTGGTGGCAATCCTCTGCTGGACGCTGCGCTGGACGGTGCTGATGGGCGGGCAAATTATCCCGAAATTCAACGCTCTGATGAATGACTACTCCCTGCCGATGGGCACCGACGGCCTGCTGGCGATTATCGGCACCTTCGGTCTGTGGCTGGCTCTGGCGGTCGTCCTCGGGGAGTGTGTTACCTGGCTTTCAAGGAGATACCCGCATGCCTAAGTTATCCCGCCGTCAATGGCTGAAAATCGGCGTGGCCGCCGGTGGTTTTGCCGCGTTTGGTCTGAGCTATCGCGATGTCGCCCAGCGGGCTGTTGAAGGGCTGGTCAACGATACCTCTGGTAAAGTGACCCGCGACCGGATCCACGCTAACTCACTCCCCCCGGAAGGCTGCGCCCGCAATGGCTGGCAGAATACGCCCGGCCAGGTGGTCTCCATGACCCAGTGTTTTGGCTGCTGGACACTGTGCGGCATCCGGGTGCGGGTGGACAAGCAGGCTAACCGGGTGCTGCGCATCGCCGGTAACCCCTGGCATCCACTCTCCCATGAGAAACTCTTCCCCAGCACGATGCCGTTTGCCGAGGCAATGACCCGGCTTGCCGGCGAAAGCGGGCTTGAATCCCGCTCTACCGCCTGCGCGCGCGGGGCCACCCTGCTGGAGAGCTTGACCAGCCCGCTACGGCTCCTCACCCCGATGAAGCGCGCGGGGAAACGCGGTGAGGGGAAATGGCAGCGCATCAGCTTCGAGCAGCTGATTGAAGAGGTTGTGGAAGGCGGAGATCTGTTTGGGGAGGGGCATGTGGATGGGCTGCGCGCCATTCGCGATCTCACCACACCGGTGGATGCCCGTCATCCTGCCTATGGACCGAAGGCCAATCAGCTGCTGGTGACCAACACCAGCGATGAGGGCAGGGATGGCTTCCTGCGCCGTTTTGCCCTCAACAGCTTCGGATCGAAGAACTTCGGTGCCCATGGGGCCTACTGCGGGCTGGCCTACCGCGCCGGTTCCGGGGCGCTGATGGGCGATCTGGATAAAAACCCGCACGTCAAACCGGACTGGGACAACGTCGAGTTCGCACTGTTTATGGGCACCTCACCGGCCCAGTCGGGCAACCCCTTCAAGCGCCAGGCCCGCCAGCTTGCCAGCGCCCGACTGCGGAAATTTAACTACGTTGTGGTCTCGCCAGCCCTGCCGCTGACCACGGTGCTGGCCGACGATCATGGCCACTGGCTGGCGGTGAAACCTGGCACGGATTCGGCGCTGGCGATGGCGATGATCCGCTGGATTATCGGGAACGAGCGCTATGCCGCTGAGTACCTGTCACTCACCAGCCGTGAGGCGATGGCGCGCGCCGGGGAGAAGAGCTGGAGCAACGCCACCTGGCTGGCGATCGTCGATGAACACCATCCCCTCGCGGGCCAGCACCTGCACCTGTCCCACCTCAATGGGGGCGACGGGGAGGGAGATGAGGCGCTGGTGGTGAACGAGGTGGGGGAGTTGGTGCCCGTCAGCCAGTGCGATCGCGGTGCGCTACTGGTAACCCGGCAGGTGACCCTGCACGATGGCACCAGAGTAACGGTGAAAAGCAGCTTCCAGTGCCTGAAGGAGTCGGCGCAGCGCTTCACCCTGGAAGCCTACAGCCAGCAGTGCGGGGTGGCTGTCGATCAGATTGTCGCGCTGGCCACGGCCTTCACAAGCTACGGGCGCAAGGCGGCGGTAGTGACTCATGGTGGCATGATGTCCGGGAACGGATTCTATAACGCCTGGGCGGTAATGATGCTTAACGTGTTGCTGGGAAACATGAGCCTCAGCGGCGGGGTCTTCGTCGGCGGCGGCAAATTCAACGGCGAGGTGAAGGGTGCCTGCTATAACCTGGAGCAGTTCCCCGGCAAGGTGGCGCCAAAAGGACTCAATATCGCCCGGAGCAAAGCCGACTATGCCAGCTCGGAGGAGTATCGGGGGAAAATCGCCGCGGGCCAGTCGCCGTGGCCTGCCACAGCGCCATGGTATCCTTTTGTCGCCGGGCAATTAACCGAGCTGTTACCCTCCGCGCTGGCTGGCTATCCCTATCCGCTGAAGGCGTGGATCTCCAACATGACCAACCCGCTGTACGGCGTGCCGGGGCTGCGGGCAATAATTGAGGCGCAACTGGCGGATCCGCAGCGCCTGCCGCTGTTTATCGCCATTGATGCGTTCATGAATGAGACCACTGCCCTGGCGGACTATATCGTCCCGGATACCCATAATTTCGAAAGCTGGGGATTCAGTGCACCCTGGGGCGGGGTAGCGAGTAAAACATCCACTGCGCGCTGGCCGGTGGTAACCGCCGCGATGGCAAAAACCGCCGGGGGTGAGCCGGTTTCCATGGAGGCGTTCTGCATTGCGGTAGCAAAACGGATGCAACTCCCGGGGTTTGGCGACAATGCCATCCCGGATGCGCAAGGGGAAATGCATCCTCTCCATCGTGCTGAAGATTACTATCTGCGCGTCGCCGCCAATATCGCGTTTGCCGGGCAGAAGCCGTTGCCCCCCGCCAGCGAACAGGATATAGCTTTGTCGGGCGTGGATCGCATCTTCCCGGCGATCAAACAGACACTCACGCCTCAGGAGGTACTGCCGGTGGCATTTCTCTACAGCCGGGGAGGGCGTTTTGCACCGGAGGCCTCCGGTCGCAAAGGGGAGATGATAGGGACCGAGTGGACTAAACCGCTGCATCTCTGGAACCCGCAGGTGGCGGCTTACAAACATGCCATTACCGGCGAGCGCTTCAGCGGCTGTCCAACCTGGTATCCGGCCCGCCTGTCTGATGGCCGGGCGCTGGAGGCGGTCTATCCGCCAGCGGAGTGGCCGATGCAGCTGATGTCGTTTAAATCGAACGTGATGAGTAGCTCAAGCACCGTTGTGGAACGGTTGCACCACGTCAAGCCGACGGGACTGGTGGCAATCCACCCGCAGGATGGTGCACGGTTTGGCCTTCAGCACGGCGACCTTGCGCGGATACAGACGCCGGGCGGCAGCGTGGAGGCACAGGTGAGTTTGCTCTCCGGAGTGATGCCGGGGGTGATTGCCATGGAGCATGGCTACGGCCACAGGGAGATGGGGGCACGGCAGCACTGGCTGGATGGCGAACCGCTGGCTCAGCGAAGCCAGATTGCCTCCGGGGTAAATCTCAACGATCTCGGCTTTGCTGACCCCACCCGCAAGGTGCCGGGCCCGTGGCTGGAATGGGTAACGGGATCCTCGGTGCGTCAGGGGTTACCGGCGAGGATTGAGAAAGTGTGATGTAAAAGGCAGCACCAGCTTTCGCCATGGCCCGGTGATGTTACAGACGCCCATCTCATCGGTTTCCTTCCAGCCCAGCCGGTGATAGAACGCCAGGGCCTGGACATTGCGGGTCGCCACCTTCAGCGTGGCTGGCTGCGTCGCGCCTGCCAGCCCCTGAGTGAGCAGGGCGCGCCCCAGCCCCTGGCCATGACATGCTTCGTCGACATACAGATGGTGGACGAAATTCTCTTCGGCCCAGATGGCGATAAAACCGCACAGATGTCCCGCCTGCTCTGCGACCCAGATCTGTTCATTCTGGGTCTGGAGGGCAAAATCATCCCGCTGAAACCGCGACGGCTCCACCCAGTAAAAAGTGCGGCGTCGCGCCTCGAGGAACAACTGCGCCAGGGCGGGGGCATCTCCATCACCCAGGGTTCTGATCATAGTCACCTCCAACCAATGTAATGCCCGGACCCTCCATAGACCCGGGCAAGAAAACGTCTCAGCAGGTAAACGCCTTCTCCTTCGCCAGCAGGAACGGACGCAGATACGCCACGGTATTCGACAGCGGGATCACCTCCTCGGCGAGCTTAATCTTCAGCACTTCACGAATGTACGTCCGGCGGGTGACGATCCGCGCCCACAGCGCCGGGTACGCCGTCTGGATGTTGCTTTGCAGCGCCGCATCTGCCAGCGCGATACTCTCCTCGGCACTGACTCCGGTATAGCCGGGTACGGAGGGGATAATATCGATCTGCAGGATCATCCCGCTTTTCAGCGTCTCGGCGGAGTGCGGATAAACAGGGGAGGAGAGCCACTCTTCATCGGCGCTGAGGTGGCCCGGATTCAGATGCCAGCCATACTGCGCTTTGTTGAGCACCTGTTCGATGTGGGCGTACAGTTCCCCCCCCGGCATCCCAATGCGGATAGTCTCCAGCCAGCTGGCAACCGCGGCAAAATAGGGTTTCGCCACCCGATCGAGATAATCTTTTTGGGCTTCGGGCAGCTCGCTCTCGTCGGCAATCACAAACCCGGTCCGGCTTGATAACCCGCCTTTAAAGGCCGTAGTCATCGACAGGGGCTGGCCGCGCTCAAGCTTTTTGTAGGTGGGATAAAAGTTCGCTTTCTCAAAACGCTGCCCGGCGGCGGCAATGGTCACCACCGTCTGATACTGGCCTTCTGCCGCGAGCAGCGCCCCGAGTTCGGTTTCGCGGATCCCCGGTTCCACCGCGTTCATGGCCTGCAACATGCAGCCGGAGGCAAGGTTAGCGCCATATTCGTAATGCGCGATTTCGTTCTCGTTGTTGGTTACGCGGGCGCCGTTGTCGCCGCAAATAAACAGGTGCGCCGCGTTCACCAGCTGCGCGCCGGTGCTGTTCTTGAGCGCCTCAACGATAAAGTACGGCAGATCGAAGAGTTGCGTATTATCAGCCCGGGTCGCGGTAAACATTTTCCAGCCAACCAGCCCGATTCGGTTCAGTGCGTGAAGCCCGGTCTCACTGAACAGCATCTCCAGCGAGGTTTCATTCTCCATCGGCTGGTTCGGCAGCGAAAACCAGGGGCAGTGCTTCAACGTGACCGGGATCCGCGAATGCTGCGCCATCTTCAGATTTTCATTGCCCAGAATAGCGGTCGCAGCGCCTGATTTATCCAGTATCAGCAGGCCTTCCTCGAAGCGGGGCACAAACCCGGTCAGATACTCAAAATTACCCCCGTGCTCCTTATCGGCGTAAATCACGAGGGCATCGAAGCCCGCCTCGTTCATGCGGGTCAGCACCTTATTTTTACGCTCAAGCAGGGTGGCATCGGTGAGCAACACCGGGGGCACATCGGTGAAATGGCGCGGCGCAGGGATAGGCTGGAGCTGGATCATCATTGACCTCATCGTCAGGAGCAGGGCTGTCAGGCGCTTTTCAGGGCATGAACCCGTACGGTGGACGCAGGGGAATTTACCAGTTTATTTGCCGGTCGCACCGGGCGGCGCACCAGCTCTCCCTGGCAGTTGGGGCAGCGATGGTTGAGGTGAGTTTCAGCGCAGGCGGCGCAGAAGGTACATTCAAAGGAGCAGATTCGGGCGTCCAGGGCATCAGGAGGCAGGTCGCGATCACACCATTCACAGTTCGGGCGAAGTTCGAGCATAGGTTTCTTCCTTTCAGCGGGTTGCGTCTGCCTCACTATGCCAGAGAGACCGCAACCCCGCGACAGCGATATCGCAGGGTTGAGAGCGTTGTCCATAGTGTCGGAACGGCTTTCGCGTCTATCTCTTCATGAGTCAGTTCCCGTAGAAAGCATAAATGCCCGTAAGGGCATTTATGCTTCGACTGAATCTATCCTGTCAGAGACTGATTAGTGCCAGAACAGCGCAATCAGGATAATGATTGGGATCGGGACACCTAAAAAGAACAGTAATAGTGAGCGCATGTAAACCTCCTGCTTAATTAAGTATTAAAGATCGCGTTGACGGCCGCCCCAGGTCGCACACAAGCTGGCTACAAAAGCACCGGCCAACAGCGAGATGAATGTCCAGAGCATGAGATAGCTGGTGGCTTTGCGGGCTTCATCAGCAACCTTCTGCGCTTTCTCTTTCGTTTCTTTTAATTTCGCCTGGGCTTTGTCATAGGTGGTTTGAACCCGTTGTTCAGCTTCTTGCTGACTGATACCGGTACGTTGAGCAATCAGCTGCGCGACATACTGGCGATCTTCCTGAGGTAACTGGCCGGTGCTGATACTGTTAGCAAAGATACCGGTCACTTCATTCAACTGAGCGGGAGAGAGTTCCTGCTGTGGCGCGGCAGGTGCCGGTGCAGCGGGTGCTGCTGGCGCATCTGGCGTCGCGGTTGGGTTTGCTGGAGCAGCAGCTGGCGTACCCGGACGGAACATGGAATTAACGAAATAGTCCATTGGCGAACCTGAGCCGTCAGAGGAATCTTTCGCCATCCCCGCTGCGCCGCCGACGGTGGCTGCAGCTGCACCGCCCGCAACGGAACCGACCACTTTAGCACTGCCGCCTACGATGGCGCTGACCGTGGAAGTTAACAGCATCGCCGAGACCAGCGCGGCAACGGCCCATGCCAAAAATCCGTGGGCAGTATCGCGGAAGTAAATTTCATTGGTATGGGTAGAGACCCATTTGGTGCGCAGGCGTCCGGCTAAATAGCCGCCCATCCCTGACGCCACAATTTGCGTGAATGTCAGCCACCCTATGGCCGCAATACCGACAGTACCGGCATCGAGCCCGTCATTTTCCCAGGGAGACACGGTCGTCAGGCCCAATCCTGCGCCCAACATAAGCATAATCAACGATAAAGACGCTGCCGCCGCCGCGCCAGCAAAGATGGCGCCCCATGATACAGCACTGCTGCTGCCCGCGTCGGGCAGAGGCAGACGCGGATCAACATACTGAGTATTAGCAGTGGAATGATCGTGAATGTGAGTCATAGCTGTTGTCCTTTAAATAATCTTACGCCGGAACGCAAAACGGGAGTTTGCGTTCAGTACCAGGAACTGATTGAAAAAACAGTAAACATTATCAACTTCAACATTAAGGCTCTTTAAGGACGAAGTGGGGCAATTTATAATAACGATGTCATTAAAGATTAAATTAAATAAAAACAGTAAATGTAACTAACCCATGATTTCAGGATAGTTGATAATGTTGGCCCGGACACTTTTTGAAGCAAATAAATACAAAGCTATATTGTAATGATTTGTAAGTGCGCCGGGTTATGCAACTCAGCGTTGCTATTATCAAGACGTATGATTATGTGACGGGAAAATAATTCCCATCCGGTCCAGGTTATTAAAATGACCGCCACAAGCTGGCGTGATAATTAAATAGGCCAGTACCAGGTTTTATAAAAGTCCGTTACCGCATAAAGTAACGGACTTTATAATCAACCTTATTTATCACCGGCATCAGGTTTATTGACTCAGGCGACGCCAGTACCACCGTCAGAACACCAGACCTGACCGGATGCGTAAGAGCTGCTGTCAGACGCCAGCAGAACATACAGCGGCGCTATCTCAACAGGCTGGCCAGGTCTTCCCAGCGGGGTATCTGCGCCGAATTGCTGCACTTTTTCCTGAGGCTGACCGCCGCTGGATTGCAGGGGCGTCCAGTAAGGACCGGGTGCTACGGCGTTGACGCGAATCCCTTTAGGACCCAGCTGTTTCGCCAGTGATTTGGTGAAGGCCACGTTACAGGCTTTAGTCTGGGCATAATCCAGCAGGATCTCGCTAGGCTTGAAGGCCTGCACCGAAGAGGTGTTAATAATGACCGCGCCTTCCGACAGGTGACGCAGGGCGGCACGGGTGATCCAGAAGGGAGCATAAACGTTGGTTTTGAAGGTCGCATCGAAAGCGGCTGTCGTCAGCTCCTCAATGGACTCGCAATACTGCTGTCTGCCCGCGTTATTAACTAAAATGTCGAGGCCGCCCAGTTCACTCACCGCCCGTTCAACCAGCGTGTCGCAGAACGATTCCACCCGAATATCACCGGGGATCGCCACGGCTTTACGGCCTTCAGCCTGAATCAGCGCGATAACCGCCGCAGCATCAGATTCTTCTTCCGGCAGGTAGCCAATGGCCACATCGGCACCTTCGCGGGCATAAGCGATGGCGACTGCGCGTCCAATACCGGAATCACCCCCGGTAATAAGCGCTTTTTTACCTGCGAGTTTGCCAGAACCGATATAACTGGTTTCGCCATGATCGGGGATTGGCTTCATTTCCGATGCCAGTCCTGGCGTTTGTTGCGGTTGCTCCACAAACGGTGGGCGTGGGTAGTGTTTTGAAGTGGTGTTTCCTGATGTCATCCCGACCTCCTTAGTCAATGAATATAAATAATAGTCACTGTGACGTGACACACATTTCCGGGAGGCAAAATTCGGACGATTCTTCTTTTGAATATATTTTTGCTTTTTTACGCAGGATGGCTTACCCAAATATAGGGCACGCCCTGTACGCAGAAATCAATATCTCATAAGGGCAATTATTTATGCGGATGCTTGCGTGTCATACGGGAAATAAAAAGCCTGAGGTGTCGTTCAGGTGAACGCTGTCGCGGCGCGTTGCGGGGCAATAAATTGACTCCGCCGTAACCGGGTCAGAAATGGTGGATATCCGCCTGGTTACCGGGAGAGGGGAATCAGCGCCGCAAGGTTTTTTTGTGGTGACCTCTCAACCCCCAGTCAATATGTTAGAATCCGCAAAACACCAGGCGCAAATAAGCAAGAGGGAGAGAGATGGTAAGGAAAAACAGGATCGTTGTGGATTATTCGTTATCCGTTTTAGAGCGCACCAAAGCCAGTAAACTTATTAACGATCATAAAAAAGAGTATCTCAAACCCTACGGTTATCTTTCACTCATTCAAAAGGCGGCGGTCTCTGTTTTAGGGGTAGCGGCGTTATTTACGCTTATTACGCTGCTGATGTTAAGCCTGAAAACCGCCCCCGACGCTGCTTTTTTTGCCAGAACACGAAACTTCAGTATCGCTCTGCTGGTGCTGTTTGGTGTCGCGTTGGCCCTGTTCAAACTCTATGACGTGTTGATGAATAACATCATGAAGAAACACCAGCGGGTTGAGCAGGAGGACCCGGAGACCTTACAGAAAGTGAAGCTAAACCGCTTCTTTATTGAAAATATCACCAACACCGCCAGCGGGAAAATCTACTGGAAAAACGTTAAGGACAGCTACCGGAAAGGTGGATTTATTTTTATCCATATGATGAACGATAATTGTGTGGTGATACCTGAAAGGGTTTTTGCTTCGACCAGCGAAGCCGCAGAGGTTTTTGATTTTATCAACGAGCAGATAGCGCAAAATAAATAAACCATGACAACCCAACAGCAATTCACCTTTGCCACTCGCCCGCTGGTGCCTTTCGCCCATGATTACACGCATGGCGAAACGGAGCCGTGGCACAGTCACACCTGCGCCCAGCTGCTGCATACCCTGAGCGGTGTGGTGCGCGTGGAGACCGCGCAGGGGTTCTGGATTGTGCCGCCAGGGCGGGGCGTCTGGCTGCCTGCCGGGACGCAGCACCGTCTGCTGATCACCGGCAACGTGGCGGCACGGACGCTGTTTATCGATCCTTTTGCCCGGGCGGATCTGCCCTCGGTGTGCCAGGTGGTGCAAATTTCCACCCTGCTGCGCGAGCTGATCCTCGCCTCGCTGCACCTGCCAGAAAGTTACGCGGCGGGCAGCAGAGCCGAGCGCATTTATGAGTTGATCCTTGATGAAATCCGCGGGATAAGCGTGCTGCCGTTCAATCTTCCCGAGCCAGAGGCACCCGCACTGCTGGCGCTGTGCCGCCAGATCCAGGCCGAGCCGGGCGCGCGCTGGACGACGGCGCTGGCCGCCAGCCAGTTAAACATCAGCGAACGTACCCTGCTGCGGCATTTTCGCCAGCAGACCGGGCTGGCGTTCAGCGAATGGCTGCGCAGGGCGCGGCTGATGGAGGCCCTGAACCGCCTGGCGCAGGGGCAGTCCGTGCTCCGGGTGGCGCTGGACCTCGGTTACGAGAGTCACAGCGCCTTTAGCGCCATGTTCCGTCGCACCCTCGGCGTGACCCCGAGCGACTACTTCCAGCCCGAGTCGCTTTCCGGCAATGCGTTCAACAATGCCTGAAGCGATGCCCGGGAAACATCGTTGTCGATGCCCGTTCCCCAGCGGCTCACGCCCTGCTTAGTGCTGCAGCGAATATAGGCCGCCGACCGGCTTTCGCTGCACCTGCCGAGGGTATGCTCGTGATAATCCTCGATCGCGAATGTCAGATTAAAGCAGGTTTTTATCGCACTGGCGGCGGCAGAGAGCAGGCCGTTGCCTTTCCCCTCTAAGGACACGATACCCTCGGCGGTCTGCACCCGCGCCGACAATACCAGCCCACCGTCCGGCTGACTCTCCGTCCGGTAGTCCAGCAACTGACGCGGGGCGAGCTGATGTGGGCCATACAGCTCGCGGTAGAGCTGCCACAGCGCGCTCAGCGTCATCTCGTTGCCTTCCCGGTCGGTGTGGGCCTGAACGTGGCGGCTGAAGTCCTGCTGCAACGCCCGGGGCAATACCAGACCGTGGTTTTGCTCCAGCATCCAGGCCGCACCGCTTTTCCCGGACTGGCTGTTGACGCGGATCACCGCCTCATAGCTACAACCGATATCGTTCGGATCAACGGGAAGATAGGGCATCTCCCAGCGCGGTGAGGCTGACTGTTCCCGGGCATGAAACCCTTTTTTGATGGCATCCTGATGAGAGCCAGAGAAGGCAGTAAACGCCAGCTTACCGGCGTAAGGGTGGCGCGGATGCACCGGCAGCTGGTTGCACTGCTCCACCAGCTCCACTACCTGCTTCATGTCGCTGAAGTCGAGTTGCGGCGAAATCCCCTGGCTGTAGAGATTCATCGCCAGCGTCACCAGACAGACGTTGCCGGTGCGCTCCCCGTTGCCAAACAGACACCCTTCCACCCGGTCGGCCCCGGCAAGCAGAGCCAACTCGGCGCTGGCGACGCCGCTGCCGCGATCGTTATGGGGATGCACGCTGATACAGACGTCACGCCGGCGGGAAAAGTGACGGCAGAAGTACTCAATCTGATCGGCATACACGTTGGGCGTATTCACCTCGACCGTGGCGGGGAGGTTGATGATCATCGGCCGGGTGGAAGAGGGTTCCCAGACATCCGCCACCGCCTCGCAGATTTGCAGGGCAAAGTCCGGTTCAGTGAAGCAGAACGTCTCTGGCGAATATTCGTAGCACCAGCGGGTCTGGGGGTGAGCCTCGCACAGGGCGCGGATCTGACGTGTGGCGCTGACGGCCAGTTGCACGATCTCCTCTTTGCTCTGGCGAAACACCAGCTGGCGGAACAGCGGCGCGGTGGCGTTATAAAGATGCACCGTGGCGCGTTTGGCACCCTCGAGAGAGGCAAAGGTGCGCTCAATCAGATCGCTGCGGGCCTGGGTGAGCACCTGAATGGTCACGTCATCCGGGATCCGCTGCTCCTCAATCAGCTGACGGACAAACTGAAAATCCGTCTCTGAGGCGGACGGGAAGGCGACCTCGATCTCCTTAAATCCGCATGTCAGCAGTTGCTCCCAGAAGCGCAGCTTGCGCGGAATATCCATCGGTTCGGCCAGCGCCTGGTTGCCATCGCGCAGGTCGGTAGAGAGCCAGCGTGGCGCGTGGGTTAAGGTCTTATCCGGCCACTGGCGGTCAGGTAACGCAATGGGGGCAAAGGCGGCGTACTTTTGCGAGGGATTGGGCAGCATGGTTATTCTCCAGGTGATGTTGTGTTTTTATCCTGGCGAAAAAGGGGGCAGGGCACTGGCGCAAAACTGACAACCTGTGGCGAGGATCCGCCACATCACATCGCCCTGTGCAGCGCCTCTTCCATCAGCTGCTCCAGCTTCGTCTGGGCTGTGCTTCCGCTCTTTTGTTCCAGCGTGATCCCCAGGCTTCCTGGCGCAGGCAGAACACTCTCCGCCACCCGCAGGTTGCCCGGCATGCCGATACGGGTGCGCAAGGTGACGCCGAGTCCCGCCTGCACCGCCGCCCAGATGCCGCTCAGGCTGTGGCTGACAAACACCACCCGCCAGGGGATGCCCGCCTGGTTCAGGCAGTCGATGGCACGGGCGCGCATCAGGCAAGGGGAGTCAAACATCACCAGGGGCAGAGGTTCGCCCCGGGCCAGCAGGGCGCCGATGTCCAGGTCCGGGGGCTGGATCCACGCCATCTGGCGCTGGCCAATCAGCTGGCCCTGGCGCTTTTCCTGTACGTTCTGCCACAGCAGCACCATATCGAGGGCGTCATCATCAAAGGCAGTGAGCAAGGCCCGGTTGCGATCGACCCGGGCAATGATCCGCACATCGGGATGGTGGCGTTTGAATTCCCCCAGAATGCCCGGCATCAGCGACTCGCCAAAATCTTCCTGCATGCCGATGCGGATCTCCTCCTGTAACTGTTCCCCTTGCAGGGCGCACTGCATCTCATCATTCAGGGCCAGCATCCGGCGGGCATAGCTCATGACGATTTCGCCGTCGCGGGTCAGCGCCAGGCCACGGCCCTTTTTCATCACCAGGTCTGCCCCGCACTGCTGTTCCAGCTTTTTCAGCTGGGCGCTGACCGCAGAGGTGGAGCGGCAGAGGCGAATGGCGGCCTGGGCGAAGCTGCCGCACTCCATGCCGGTGACAAAACTGCGCAGGGCATCGAGGTCGAGCGTGGGCGGGATCTTGTTCATAATCGTCCTGAAATGCGGGATGGTAAGCCACATATTATTTGATTTTCAGGATGAAAATATCGCGCCAGAATCGGCTTACTGTCAATACGGAGAGCACACCATGGCGAAATCACTGACTGCGGAAACCCTGTCCCGCGTCGCACCCAAACTGGCCGAGCTGAGCAGGGAGGTCCTTTTCAATGATATCTGGAAGCGTGATGCGCTCTCCCCGCGCGATCGCAGCCTGATCACCCTGGCTGCCCTGACGGCCCTGGGGCGCGTCCAGCAGCTGCCCTGGCATATCGACTTTGCGCAGCAAAACGGCCTGAGCAAAGAGGAGATCACCGAAGCCTTCACCCATTTGGCGTTCTACGCCGGCTGGCCTGCGGCGGTGTCGGCCCTTGGCTGCCTGGACGAGGAGTAACCCCGATGCCTTTCACCCGTATCTCCCTGCGTCCGGGGTACAGCGACGCGCAGATCGCGCAGATCTCGGACATCCTGCAGCAGAGTCTCGAGGCGGAGTTTGCCGTCCCGCCCGGCGATCGCTTTCAGCTTTTCGAGGCGATCCCCGCCGGACAGCGCCTGTTCGACCGCCACTATAAAAGTGGCGGACGCAGCGACAATTTTATTCAGTTCCACATTCTGGCGGGCAAGCCCCGCTCGTGGGAACAGAAGCAACATTTCTGCCGTCTGCTGTGCGATCGGCTGCATGCGGCGCTGGGCATACACCCGGATGATGTGATGGTGATGATCCACTTTAACACCGCCGATGACTGGAGCTTCAGTAAGGGACGGATGCTGTCGGAGGAGGGGTTATGATCGTGATGCACTACCGCTTCACCCTGCCTGCCGACTACGACATGGCCATCGTTGAGAAGCGCATTGCAGAGAACGGTGCCCGGCTGAACGGTTTCGCCGGACTACTGTTTAAAGCGTTTCTCGTCTCGCGACGTGAAGACGCCCATACCGACGAAAATCGCTATGCGCCGCTCTACGTCTGGGAAAATGCCGGGGCGATGGCGCAATTCTTACAAAGCCCGGGCTTTCGCAAGCTGACCGAGGATTTTGGCTGGCCGCAGATTGAGACCTGGCTGGCGCTGCGCCTGCCTGCTGTTGATGAGGTCAAAGAGGCCGCCTGGCTGTCAATGGATCGCCAGCCGATCGCCCCCCACAGTGACCTGTCGGCACTGACCCTGCATGCGCCGCTGTGCGCGTGGGATGTCAGCCGCTGGCAGGTGTTGGCGGTCGGGTTTGGTGACGCGCCGCAGGCGGGAAAAGAGAATTATCGCATCGGCTACGTGGCGAGCGGTGCGACGGGTTCAACCGTAGTCCTTCCTTAGGCGTGATTTCCCAGCGGGGGAGATTCGCGGGAGCGGGTTGGCAAATATAGAGGAGAGCGGGGCGAGCAACCCGCTTTCCGTCTCAAACGGTAGCGGCGGCCTGCTTATATATGCTGTTGCGTATAATTACGCCCCGTGACAGGCATGAAAAATGTGCAGGTGTATTCATCACCGCTGTGTTGCGCAAAACAACCCTCCCCCGTAGCAACAAAGTGAATTAAACCATTATGTTTATGGGTGTTTATTTGCGTTGTATAACGTGCTGGCTTGTTTTTTGTACGCCCGGAATAAATTTAACCTGCGTCTAATACTTTTTCAGACAAGACTTAATCTAAATTATAGCGTGCAAGCCTGTCTAACTCATTGATTTCTATAGTTAGAATTTTTCAATGAATTTGCTGAATCCATAATAGTCCGGTGACATATATTAATAGCATAATAACTAAATTATACTTCTTACCAATTGACAGAAGGATGAGGTTAGAATGCGGTTAATTGTCTTGTTGTTAAGCTTTGTGGTAACCATCCAGGCCTGGGCTGGTGAACTTCCCAAACCTGTCGGCAAAGTCCTTTTAACACTGTCCGGTAATATAGAAAATACAAATGAAGAGGGCAAAGCCGTCTTTGATATCGCCAGCCTTGAGAAACTGGGCCTGGTGAGTTTTAAGACCACCTCTCCCTGGTATGATGGGCGCACGACCTTTACAGGTGTGCCGCTGAAAAAGCTCATGGAGTATGTTGGGGCGAAGGGGTCTGTCCTTAAAATCACCGCGCTCAATGATTACACAACCGTAATCCCTCTCAGCGATGCCCAAAAATACAACGTTATCCTGGCCTTAAAAGTCAACGGGGAGTATATGCGTATCCGTGATAAAGGCCCGTTATTCGTCGTGTATCCTTATGACAGCATGCCTGAACTGAATAATCAGATTTTCTATTCAAGGTCTGCGTGGCAGGTCAGCAAAATGATGATCGAATAGGCGTTCAGGAGAGCTTCATGAACAGGATACTGGCGGGCATCATTTTTTTCCTCTTTATCTCTACCGGGTATGTCTCTTTCCTTGTGCATGAAAGGCAGCAAGAGTTACAAAAACTGACGCATTACACTGATTCCTGGTCGGCGGCACAGCTGGTATCCGAATATTACCGATTTGAGTCCATGCTGGGTCTTTATGCTATCGATGAAACGCTCTCCATCGATGATGTACGCCTGCGCCTCGACATTATGCTCAGCCAGAGTGATTTAATGAAAGAAGGGGATCTGGGGTATTATATTGAAAGCTCTGAAGCGCATCAGGCCCTGGCTGCGGAGCTGGAAAAGTCCCTGAAATATCTCGATCTCCATCTTGAGCAAATGAATCGCTCAGAGCTCAAGACATATCTGAAGACGATGCATACCCTTGATGCGCCGCTCAGCAACCTTTCATCCAGTGCGTTAAATAAAGATGTTAACTCGATTAACAGCGCCAACCTTAAAATTCAGACGCTGTATTATGTCTATTCCGCGACCTCTGTCCTGCTGATCATACTCAGCGCCATACTGGGTACGCTGATATTTTATCAGAACAGAAATATTCTCAAGGCACACCTTCAGGTCCAGAGCCTGGCTGAGGAGCTGCAAACATCGAAAGAAAAATTGCAAATCCAGAATACGCAGCTGGAATATGACGTCTATCATGACTCGCTCACCGGAATGAATAACCGCCAGTTCTTCTGGGATAATTTAAAAAAGATAATCGAGGTAGCAGAGAAAAATAATAATTCTGTGGTTGTGATGCTGTTTGATTTAGATCGCTTCAAAGAGGTCAATGATACCTATGGTCATGATGCCGGCGATATGTTGCTGCGCCAGATATCCGACCGCCTGACATCGATGAGCCTGACCACAGAAACGCTCTATCGCTTAGGTGGGGATGAGTTTGCGTTTCTGTCGCGTGGCCTGACAGAGAGCAGCGCTGTGTCGCGAGCGCAAAAGATTTGTGACGCTATCAACCAGCCCTACACCATAGATAACACCATTATCAATATCGCGACCTGCGTGGGGATTGTTATCTCCGAAACGGAACGCCGCGCCGATTATCTCTATAAATTTGCCGACCTGGCGCTTTATGAAGCCAAAAAACAAGGCTCCGGCCAGATCAAGGTCTTCCGCCAACGCATGCTACAGAAGCTACTGGAAAGCAGAACCCTTGAACACGATATGGCCATGGCCTTAATGAATAAAGAGTTCGTGGTCTATTATCAGCCTATTGTGGATTCGTTCAGCCAGGATATTTACAGCTATGAAGCCCTTATTCGCTGGGTGCATCCTCTGAAGGGGCTTCTGTCGCCGGATAGCTTTATTCCTGTTGCTGAAAAAACAGGGATGATTAACGAGATGGGGAAGTCTGTTCTTGAAATGGCCTGCCGGGAAGCGGCTACCTGGGCGGTACCGGCCAAAATCTCCGTTAACGTCTCGCCTGTTCAGCTCAGCAGTAAAGCCTTTGCCGGGATGGTGCTATCCATTCTGAAAGAGACAGGCCTTGCGGCTGACCGTCTTGAGCTGGAAGTAACGGAGTCTTCTCTCTTTACCGAGAACAGTACGCCGATGAATACGCTCAACAAGCTCAGAGCAGTGGGCGTGAAAATCTCCATTGATGATTTTGGCACGGGTTACTCTTCGCTTTCGCGGCTGAGTAAGCTGGCCTTCGATAAAATCAAAATAGACAAATCCTTTGTGCATTCCATCTCCACGCAGGAAGATGCCCTGAAGATCATCAAACTCATCACCGGCATGGCGAAGTCCCTCAACATGCTAACAGTTGCTGAAGGGGTTGAAACGCAGGAACAGCTGGAAAATCTTCAGGCACTAGGGTGCGATCTCGCCCAGGGCTATCTGTTTGGCAAGCCTCAGCCCGGTATCGATGGCAGAATCAGAAACGGTTAAATCGCGAACGGCCTACTGAGCAGGTGAAGGGGCAGGAGTGAGTCATCGCAGGGCAGCCCGAACAGGTAAACCCGGTTTCGCGCGGTGAATTAAACGGGGCGATGACCTGTCATTCCTCCCTCTGCGGATACTTTGGCACAACCTCATCCGGCCCCAGCTCCCGCCCGTCACTCGCCACCATTGCCAGCGTCCGCAACGGCTTACGATCCCGGGCATCCACCAGCACTGTTCCCACATCCCCTTCCGCAAACAGATGCGCATTTCCCCACTGGGAAAGGGCAAGCAGCACGGTTTGCAGGGCGCGGCCCTTTTCTGTCAGAACGTACTCCTGCCACGCACTCCCGTCAGAGGCGGGTTGCAGCACCAGGATCCCTTCGTCCACCAGCAGTTTCAGGCGGGTCGCCAGCATGTTTTTCGCAATCCCAAGGCTTTTTTGAAACTCACCAAAGCGTTTAATCCCGCTCAGGGCATCGCGCACAATCAGCAGTGACCACCAGTCACCGATAATATCCAGCGAGCGGGCAACAGCACAGGGACTCTCTTCCAGGCGGGTACGTTTCATGGCGGCTCCTTATCAGCACAGAGTTTTATTATAAAACCATTCTTACCTACCGCACAAAGTTTGCCGCCACTTTGCGGGTGTGCTCCAGGTAATCCGTCACAAATCTGTCACACTGTTTACGACAATAAATCAGAGTGAGGAATTAGGGATGAGAAAAGCACTAATCGCTGTCGCCGTGACATGCAGCATCGGTCTGTCTGGCGGCGTCCAGGCGCAAACCGCGCCGGAAGGGTATCAGCTGCAACAGGTTCTGATTATGAGCCGCCATAACCTGCGTGCGCCGCTGGCCAATAACGGCAGCGTGCTGGAGCAGTCAACCCCGGAAAAATGGCCGGAGTGGGATGTGCCTGGCGGGCAGCTCACCACCAAAGGCGGGGTGCTGGAGGTCTATATGGGCCACTACATGCGCGAGTGGCTGGCAGAGGAGGGCGTGGTAACCGCCGGGGAGTGCCCGACGGCGAACAGCGTTTATGCCTATGCCAACAGCCTGCAACGCACGGTGGCGACCGCACAGTTCTTCATTACCGGGGCCTTCCCGGGCTGCGATGTGCCGGTGCACCATCAGGAACAAATGGGCACCATGGATCCGACCTTTAACCCGGTTATTACCGATAACTCCCCGGAATTCCGCGAGAAAGCGCTGCAGGCGATGAACAACGAGCGCCAGGGGATGAAGCTCGACGAGAGCTACAGCCTGTTGGAGCAGATGACCGACTACAAGGATTCGCCTTCCTGCAAAGAGAAACAGGTCTGTTCCCTGACCGGGGCGAAAGACACTTACAGCGCCGAATACCAGAAAGAGCCTGGCGTCTCCGGCCCGCTGAAGGTGGGTAACTCGCTGGTGGATGCCTTTACCCTGCAATACTACGAAGGCTTCCCGCTGGATCAGGTGGCGTGGGGCGAGATCAAAACCGACCAGCAGTGGCGGGTGCTGTCTCAGCTGAAAAATGGTTATCAGGACTCGCTGTTCACCTCGGCGGAGGTGGCGCGGAACGTGGCGAAACCGCTGGTGAAATACATTGATAACGTGCTAGTCACCGACCAGGCGAAGGCACCGAAAATCACGCTGCTGGTGGGGCATGACTCGAACATCGCCTCGCTGCTGAAAGCCCTCGATTTCAAGCCTTATCAACTGCCCGGTCAGTACGAGCGCACGCCGATTGGCGGCAAGATCGTTTTCCAGCGCTGGCACGATAAGACCGGCAACCGGGATTTGATGAAAATTGAGTATGTTTATCAGAGTACGGAGCAGCTACGTAATGCCCAGGTCCTGTCGTTAAAAGCCCCGGCGCAACGGGTCACTCTGGCGCTGAACGGCTGCCCGGTGGATGCGGATGGCTTCTGCCCGATAGAGACGTTTAATACGGTGCTGAATACGGCGGCGAAATAAGTTTAGCCTCTCTCTGTACTGACCCTGAAAGTGGGGCAGATTAACCGAGGCATCTGAGAAAGAGTCCATGGAATAGATGGGCTCTTTTTGTTTCCTGTTAACGTTGAATCAACGCTTCTGTAGCCAAATTCTCGATTCTCCTGCGTCGATGTCTTCTGCGCTCGTCCTGATGCAATCCTTTTCTAAGAGCGCGCCGCGGTAGACGCAACCCCGGAGATCAAGGACGCGCTGACAGCGACCGGGAGGCCAATCTGTCTCAGCGACACGGCGATCGCCGGGCATGTCATCGCCGCCGGTGCCGTGTTGGTGACGAACAATGTGCGAGAGTGTGAGAATGTGCCTGACCTGTTCCTTGAGGACTGGGCTAGCTGATAGCAGAAAAAATTTTAAAGGCCAGAAGGTCCGCCCTGTGCCAGAAGCGGACATTCGTATGTAGAAGGGCAAGCGCCGGTTAACGCACTCTTATATCGGAGATTATTCTGCCCTTACCTTATTCACTGCCTCAAGTGAGGTTTTTGTCTTACTCTTACACAGGGATAGTTCCGATTACCAATGCTGCGATAAGCGCGCACACGCTCATGATCCAGACTTTCGTCATAGAGTGTCTGATATGTTCATCAACGCGTAAATTGAGCAGACTTAGTCCGAGATGCGTGGCCGGTATAACCGGACTCAGCAGCAAGCCAATCTGTTCAGTAATAAGCATGGCAATGGTAACGTGCAGAGGCGACACGCCGAAGCTCTGGCCAAGGCCGACCGCGAGAGGTAACAGAGCAAAATAGAACGCATCGGAACCTATCAGAATCACGATTGGCACACTGAAGGCCGCGAGAATAAGATACAGATAGGGACCCAGGCTGGTGGGGAAGATCTCGGCGATCTCGTTCACTAATACTTTAATAATGCCGGTATTCTGCAAAATCCCAACAAACACACCGATGGTTAAAAATATAACGATCACGGGAAATATAGTCAGGGCATATTCTTTTATTTTTTGTTGGGCTTTCTTCGCGTCAGGATAATTAATAATAACCGCTAGCGAAAAAGCAATCATAAACAGGTAATTGCCAGCAACCAGGCCTGATACCAGTATAACAATAGTGGCAATAACCAATGCGAAGTTCAGTTTCAGCAACCAGGGGTTATGATCTGTTTTGCAGGTGAGCATATCGGCGCGCATATAATGAAACTCTTCCGGCGAAATACCTGAGCCGTTTCTGTTTTCGATCTTCGCCATAAACCAACACAGCATTACGCCCAGTACAAACAGAATTGCCTGGAGCGGGATCAGCCGGTAATAGACATCCAGAATATCCAGATGCGTCACCGCGATTGCTCTGTTGAGCGATCCGCCCCAGGGGGTGATCCCGGTTACGCCCACACCCACAGTGATCAAGAGTAACAACGTCTTTTTGCTGATGTTCATCTTCTCATAGATGGGCAGCAGGGCGGGTACTGTCACCAGCAGGGTGGCATACGCGTTGCCGTCCAGACTGCAAATGGAGGCAATTACGAGGGTCGCGAGTAACACCGAAAATGTGGAGGGCGTAATGAAGCGCAGGATAAAGCGAACGATCACGTCGAACACCCCGGCCTCTTTCATCAGGGTAAAAAACATGGCGCTGAAGGCAACGAGCGTTGCTGTGCCCACCACCGATTTCAAACCTTGGGCAACATAGTCGCCTAACTCTTTAAAACCGAAGCCACACACTAATGCCGCAGCAGTAGGCAGAACAATAAATAAGATGCTGGGAGGAAATATGTTTTTCAGAAGACACCAGGTTAATATGACAAACATAACTATCCCGGTGATAAGCATTAGAGACATAGACGACCTTATTATAATTTGGGGGGCACAGGCAGGGTAAACCCTGCGTAATATATTACGCAGAGGCTTTCAATTATTATTTACTTCATATTAAATGTGGCGTTGAGTTCGTCGACATTTTCCTGCGTCAGGGTATTCATACCAAAAGGCTTAAGCATGAAGTAGAGTTTAGCCGTTTCCTCTAATTCCTCGGCATTAAATACCGCCTCACGGATATCTTTGCCCGAAATAATAGGGCCATGATTAGCCAGAAGAATGGAGTTATGTTCCGCCGCCAGTTTTTCAACATGCTCCGCAATCAGCGGTGAACCTGGACGAATATAAGGCACAACGGGAAGTTTACCCACGCGCATTACGTAATAGGGGGTAATCGGGGGTAGGGCATTTTCAGGATCGATACCCGGCAGGCACGACAGGGCGGTTAGCCAGGGAGAGTGCAGGTGAACGATGCCGCCGCATTGCGGGCGCTGGCGGTACATGGCGAGATGCATCAGCACCTCTTTTGAAGCTTTCTGCCCGGACAGGAGCTCACCCTGCATGGTGACTTTACTCAGCGCGTCCGCATCAAGATCGCCAAAGCTTGAGTTAGTTGGTGTCGCCAGAATATTGCCGTCCGGAAGCTTCAGACTGATATTACCCGCGCCGCCGCTGCTGTATCCGCGTTCAAACATGGAACGTGCATAGCGAACCATATCCTCTCTAAACTGTTTTTCACTCATGATAATGTTCCTGTGCTTTCTGGAAGAAATCCTGGCTACCAAAGTTCCCGGATTTGAGAATGACCCACTGCTGTTTGTTGAGAACCTGGGTCCAGGGCACGCCCGGCGCGACCGGCTCGCCAATGACCATCCCCTCAATGTTTAAACCCTGCGTTACCGCGCCGGAGGTTTCGCCTCCCGCGACAATAAACTTATTAAAACCTGCCCGGGTCAGCGACCTGGCCAGCGAAGAGAAGAAGGTCTCGATCCGGTCGCTGATGTATTCAGCGCCGTAGTGCTTCTGAATCAGCTCGATGATTTGCGGTGGCTGGGTGGCATAAACCATCGGCGCCAGGTGATCACTGGCGTGGGCGATCACCCATTGCGACACAAACTCCAGGTATGCGGGATCCTTAATGATTTTTTCCACGTCCAGCGCCAGCGAGGAGGCGCGCTGCTGATAGAAATCTACCTGTTGATTGGTCATAGCCGAGCAGCTGCCTGAGAGCACGACGCTGGCCCCGCGCGCATCAATGTGCATGGCCTGTTTTCCGGCCAGCGCGCGGGGTTCGTTCAGAGCGGCGATGGCGTAACCCAGTCCGGCGGCACCGGTCACCAGCGGGAAGTTCGCCGTAACCCGGGCGACAGTCAAAAGATCCTGATTATCAAGTACGTCGAAGATGAAATAACGGGCCTTGTTCGCCAGCTGTGTTTCAATCTCACGCGCTAGCTCGTCCGGGTGGTTTTTCACTTTATCGAGATTAATCATCCCGCACAGCCCCATCGACTGCGCCTCCATTAGCTTTTTCAGGGAAGAGTGCTTCATCGGCGTGACGGGATGGTGCTCCATGCCGCTTTCATTAAGCAGTTCCCCCTTAACGAACAGATGACCATGCACAATGGTGCGGCCATTATCCGGAACCGCCGGGCAGACGAGGGTTGCAGAGGTATTAAGGAACTTCATCAGCGCATCGGTCACCGGGCCGATGTTGCCCTGAGCAGTCGAGTCAAAGGTTGAGCAATACTTAAAAAGCTGTCGCTGGCATCCCTGGGCCTGCAGCCACGCCGAAGCCGATAACGACAGCTCAACTGCCTCGTTGACCGGGATGGAACGACTTTTAAGCGCAATCACAATGGCGTCGGTATCCTGCGCGTCGAATGCTTCCGAAGGCACGCCATTAAAAAGCACCACTTTCCAGCCTGCATTGACCATAAAACTGGCAATGTCGGTGGCGCCGGTAAAGTCATCGGCGATAACGCCTAACTTAGTCATGTTCACTCCTCACAAACCCGTTGATGCCGTTATACTGCTTTTATGTATCTATAAATGCAAATGCGTGCCATGTTAAAACGTGGTTAAGATCACATTTTTGCCGCTAATTAAATAACTCAGCCTACTATTGCCTGCATAGCGTTGAGCTAGTGGTTTCAGGCGATTTAAGACGTAAAAATTGGGTGTTCGCAAGTGCATGAAAGGTAAACAAAATGCTAAATCCAAAAAGATTTATCAGATAAATGTGATCGTCATCACCTTACGGCATATGCATTTATTGATATAAAAATGCAATCGAAAGCAAACAACCTATTGGAGTTTTTATGCGCATTCTGGTTCTTCCATGTGACGGTATCGGTCCTGAAATCACCTCAGCAGCAGTAACGGTGCTGAATTCACTGGATAAAGCCTTCGGCCTGGGTTTTGAGTTTGATTACGAAGACGTGGGCTTTAAGAGCCTCGAAAAATATGGCACCACGCTTCGTCAGGAGTCTTTAGACAAAGCGAAAACCTATGATGGCATCATCCTCGGCACTCAGTCCCATGCAGACTATCCCGTTCCTGAAAAGGGTGGCCGCAACGTATCAGCGGGCTTCCGTATCGGTCTGGATCTTTATGCGAACGTGCGTCCGGCACGCACGCGTCCGTTCCTCACGTCGAACATGAAAGAGGGCAAAACCATGGATCTGGTGATCATGCGTGAGGCCACGGAAGGTTTTTATCCGGATCGTAATATGACCCGCGGCTGGGGAGAGGTAATGCCGAGTCCGGACATGGCGCTATCAACCCGCAAAATCACCCGCCATTGCTCCGAGCGTATTGCGCGAAAAGCCTTTGAGCTGGCGATGCAGCGTAAGAAAAAAGTGACGGCTATCCACAAAGCCAACAGTTTCCATATGACGGATGGTCTGTTCCTCGAAGCTGTGCGCGCCGTGGCAAAAGAGTTCCCGGAAGTGCAACTGGACGACCTGCTGGTGGATGCTTCCACCGCGCACCTGGTGCGTAACCCGGAACGCTTCGACGTGCTGGTGGCTACCAATTTCTACGGCGATATCATCAGCGATCTGGCAAGTGAACTCTCCGGCAGCCTGGGCCTGGCTGGCTCCATCATGGCCAGTGACACCCACTGTTGTGCCCAGGCACAGCACGGTTCCGCGCCGGATATCCAGAATCAGGACAAAGCCAACCCGGTCTCGATGATCCTCTCTGCGGCGATGATGCTGGCCTGGTATGCCGAAAAGCATAACCAGCCGAAATTCCTGAAAGCGGCCGATGAAATCAACCGTGCGGTGGATGAAGTGCTGGAGAACCCGGCTACCCGCACTCCGGATCTGGGCGGCACCTGCGGCACTAAGGCATTTGCGGAAAAAGTGGCAGCGGCTATTCGCTCCTGAGTTGGGGTTGTGGCTGCCCGAATTCGGGCAGCCTGTTATCTGGAGAGAGCCATGAGCCAACGTATCGTCCTGATCCACGCCACCCCGCTGGCTGTGGCCCCGATCAATGACACTTTTAAACTGCTGTGGCCGGAAGTTGAAGTCAGCAATCTGCTGGACGGCGCCCTGAGCGTGGATCGCGCGAAAGAGGCCACGCTTACCCCGCGTCTGTATCAGCGTATCGATGCCTTAGTGGACTATGCCCTCAGCATTGATGCCGCCGCGGTGCTGTTTACCTGTTCGGCCTTCGGTGCCGCTATAGAGGCCAGTGCGCAAGGTAAAACCTTACCTGTGCTCAAGCCTAATGAAGCCATGTTCGAGGATGCGCTGGGAAAAGGGCGCAATATCGTCATGCTCGCCACCTTTGGGCCTGCCGTGAAAGGAATGGAGGAGGAGTTCAGGGAGCTGGCTGCGGCGCGTCAGGTTGATGCCACGCTGACCAGCTACGTAGTGCCGGGCGCCCGTGATGCCCTGAATGCCGGTAACGCCCACCTGCATAACCAGCTGATTGTCGAAGCGGCCATGCAGCACCAGCACGCCGACGCCATTCTGCTGGCGCATTTCTCGATGGAGATCGCTTACCCGCAGGTCAGTTCCGCCGTCTCCTGCGCGGTGTTAAGTAGCCCGCAATCCGCGGTAAATAAGTTAAAGCGGGTGATGAATTAACGTGCTGCGTGAGAAACCAGGGGCAGAGTGTAAATACAGCCATGTGGCGTCTGTGCCCGAAGTCGTATTACCCGCGAATAGTTGTGACTGCCACCATCATATTTTTGACCGGCGTTTTCCCTATGCGCCGGACGATAAGCGCAATTTACCCGATGCCACCGTCAGTGATTATCGCGTGTTTAAACACTGGCTGGGATTTACGCGTCACGTGCTGGTTCAGCCTTCCTCGTACGGTGCAGATAACCGCTGTTTGATCGATGCGTTGCAGTCTTTTGGCCCGGTGGCGCGCGGCGAAGCCGTGGTCACCGATACCGTCAGCGACGCTGAGCTGGACAGCCTCGCGGCAGCGGGGGTGACCGGGATCCGCTTCAATTTTGGCGCGGGCAGTATCACCACGAAAGAGATGCTGCTACCGCTGGCATCCCGGGTGGCTGAACGTGGATGGCATGTGCAGATCCATGCCACTGCTGACCAGTTGTGGGCCCTGCGCGCCTTGTTGAAACAGATCCCCGGCAGGCTGGTCGTCGACCATTTCTTTCGACTGCCGCAGCCGGAACCGATGTCCCATGCCGCCTGGCAACTCGCCTGGGACTTAATAGGGACAGGGCGCTGCTGGGTAAAATTGTCAGCCCTTTACCATCAGTCGCAACGGGATGATGTGTCTGATATGGCTGGTGTGATGAAAGGTTTTTTGCATGAAGCCACCGAACGCGTGCTGTGGGGAAGCGACTGGCCGCACCCAAACCTTATTAGCGCAAATAAGAACATGCCAGATGATGCCCTGATTCTCTCCAGGATCTTTCACTGGGCAAGTAATGACCGGGTCCGGCAGAGATTATTTGTCGATAACCCGTCTGAACTCTATGGATTTAACTCTTCGTCTTCATGATAAGGCTGAAAAGAATGACAACTCCTGACTCTGCTCCAACAAAAAAGAGACCCACACATTATCGCTATATGATTTTGCTGATGGTGTTCTTCAGTATCGCCTTAAACCACGGCGATCGCGCCACGTTCTCCATAGCCGGAACCGATATGGTCAAAGCCGCTGGCCTGGACATTGTGGCGCTGGGTTATCTGATTTCCACCTTTACCTGGGCGTACGTGCTTGGGCAGTATCCGGGCGGCTGGTTACTCGATCGTTTTGGGTCAAAAAGGGTGCTGGTTACCGGGGTCTTTACGTGGTCACTTTTTGTCTTTCTGGTGGGGTTCAGCACCTCTTTTGACAACGTCTGGGTTACCCGCGTCATGATTTTCGGGTTTATTTTTATGATGGGGTTGATTGAAGCACCGACCCTGCCTGCTAACTCGCGCTTTCTTGCCGCCTGGTTCCCGGCGCGCGAACGCGGCAAAGCGTCCGGCTTTACTACGGCCGCGCAGTACTTCGCGCTGGTGGTCTTTTTACCCCTAATGGGATGGTTCTCCTACAGCTACGGTTGGGAATCGGTGTTCTGGTTTATGGGCGGGCTGGGGATCCTGGTCTCTCTCCTGATGCACAAGGTGCTTGCCGATACCCCGAAGGTCCATCCGCTGGTCAACAGTGAAGAGCTGGATTACATCCAGTCGGGCGGCGGCCTGACCAACCTGAAGGCCAGCAAAAAGGGCGATACTGCGGGCAAGGGCTACACCCGAAAATTACTGACCAACCGGCTGGCGCTTGGGGTCTATATGGGGCAGTTCTTCTTTACCGTGCTCTCGTACTTCTTCCTGACCTGGTTCCCGGTCTATCTGGTTCACGATCGCGGGATGACCATTCTGAAAGCCGGTTTCGTCGCCTCGTTACCTGCGCTGTGCGGCTGCGCCGGGGCGCTGCTGGGGGGCGTGCTGTCCGATTATATGCTTTCCCGTGGCTTTAGCCTCTCCGCGGCCCGCAAAACGCCGATTGTGATTGGTATGCTGCTGGCCGTTAGTATGGTGATTTGCAACTATGTCGACTCTGCCTGGATTGTGGTGGCGATTATGTCTCTGGCCTTCTTCGGCAAAGGTTTCGGGGCGATGGGATGGTGCGTGGTATCCGACTTCTCCCCGAAAGAGGCGATCGGCTTAAGCGGCGGGCTGTTTAATATGATTGGTAATATCTCGGGGATATTCACGCCGATTATCATTGCCTACATTATTAAAGACACCGGCTCATTTAACGGCGCGCTGATTTTCGTTGGGGTCTGTGCTTTCCTGAATTTGTGCTGTTATTTATTCGTCGCCGGTAAAATCCAGCGTCTGAGTTTTGACACCAGTCAGCATGATCACAACCGTCTTCCGGAGGAACCCCATGTCACGCAGTGAACCCTTACGTTTCGCCATCAATCTGGGCAACGCCGTACTGGCGAAAGCGTTGCCAGACGGCAGTCCGGGCGGCATTACCGTGGAACTGGCGCATAAAATCGCGGCGGAATGGGGCAGAGAGGCGCAGTTTAAAACCTATCCGACCGCCGGAAAGGTAGTGGATGACGCACAGAAGGGGCTTTGGGATATCGCGTTCCTGGCGGTCGATCCCCAGCGTGAAGAGGTGCTGCACTTTACCCAGCCCTATATTCAAATCCAGGGAACTGTTCTGGTTAACGACAGCAGCCCCTGGCAGAGCGTGGCGCAGATGGACAACATTGGAGTGGTGATTAATGTCGGTAAAGGGGCGGCCTACGACCTTCATCTTACCCGGCAGCTAAAAAACGCCACGCTGAATCGGCTCGCCTCATCTCAGGCCGCTATCGATGCGTTTCTGAATGGCGAAGGGGATATGGCTGCCGGTATTCGCCAGCCTCTGGAGCGTGCAGCCGCAGAACACCCCGGATATCGGGTGCTGCCGGACAATTTTGGGCAGATAAACCAGGCTATCTGCGTTCCGCGGGGTAATGAAAAACGCTACCATGATCTCGTTGCGCTCCTGACCCGATGGCAGGCAGACGGCAGCGTACAGCAGATTATTGACAGAGAATTAGCCGTTTCGTGACTCCCCTCTTAGCGTTCTCGATAAGAGAACGCTATCTTATCAAAAGTTCAATTTTCACCCCATCCCGGGCATGGCAACGTTATCCACTCAGGAACATAACAATACTGCTGTGACGGAAGGTTCTATGACATCACCCCTGGCTCTCGAACGTTCAGAACTGATGATTGATCATCAGCACTATCATTTTGTGGATCTCACACGGCTGCTGCCCCTGGAGCAGTTGCAGACCCTGCCTTTCAGCCTGCGTGTGCTGCTGGAAAACGTCGCCCTGCGTTCTCCGCACGCACTGCCGCGGTTTTTGCAGATGCTGGCCGGAGCGGCGGACAAAGGCGAGGTGGAGTTTTTTCCCGATCGGCTGATGTTCCATGACACTACCTGTCTGCCAGCGCTGGCTGATTTCGCGGCGATGCGCGATCTCACCACCGAGTTGGGCGGTGACGCCACGGCGATTAACCCGCGCATTCCGGCGGTGCTGACCATCGATCACTCGGTAATAGTCGAAAGCTATGCCACCGCCTCGGCGCTGGAAGATAATCTGCAGTTTGATTTTCGCCGCAATGCGGAGCGCTACCGCTTTATCCGCTGGGCTGAAAAGAGTCTGGACAATTTCCGCGTCATCCCGCCGGGCACCGGGATCATCCATCTGATGAACCTTGAGGCCATTGCTGAAGTGGTGACGGTGGATACTACCGCGCCCGTGCCGCTTCTGCATGCGGACTGCATGATTGCTACCGATAGCCATACCCCGATGATCAACGCCCTTGGCATTCTGGGATGGGGCGTAGGCGGGCTTGAAGGGCAGGCTGCGCTGGTGGGGGAGCCCGTCACCCTGAGCTTCCCTGAGGTGATTGGCATTTCGGTATCAGGCGCGCTTTCACCTGACGTCAGCGACAGCGATCTGGCCCTGCATATCACTCGCCTGCTGCGCGAAACCGGCGTGGTCGGTAAATTCGTTGAGTTTACAGGGCCGGCATTAGCCAGCATGTCCGTTGAATCCCGGGCCACTATCGCCAACATGGCCCCGGAATACGGCGCGACGGTAGTGTTCTTTCCATTTGACGAACGCAGCGCGGAATACGTAGCCTTAACCGGGCGTAGCGAAGAGAAACAGGCCTTAATCAGAGCGTACATGCAGGCGCAACACCTGTGGCGCACAACGGATGCGCCGCAGCCTGTATTCAGCCAGCTCATTGCGCTCGATCTCTCCACCATCGAGCCATGCATGGCCGGGCCGGTTAATCCCCATCAACAGATCCCGCTGGGCCAGGCGGCCAGCAGTTTCGACGACACGCTCAGTCCGCAAGCAAGGGAACGCTACTGGATTCGGCCTGAATACCCGGAGCCGATCCATCAGGGTGCCGTAGCCATCGCCGCCATTACCAGCTGCACCACCACCGCTAACCCCTGGCTTATCATTCAGGCGGCACTCTTTGCGCGTAATGCCGCGAAACATGGTCTGAGGCCAAAGCCGTGGGTCAAAACTTCGTTCTCGCCGGGTTCCAGGGCTGTCACCGACTACCTTAGCGCGTCGGGTTTACTGACCGAACTGGAAAAGGTGGGTTTTGACGTCACCGGCTACGGCTGCATGACCTGTATTGGCAGCTCCGGCGCTTTGCAACCGGCCATGGAGGCGCTGGTCAGCGAGGGGCTGCAGGCGGTATGCGTTCTTTCCGGCAACCGTAACTTCCCCCGTCGCGTCAACCCCTCGCTTGGGCACGGTTATCTGACCTCTCCGGCGCTGGTGATTGCCTGGGCACTCGCCGGGCATATCGCCCATGACATGGTAAATGACCCGTTGGGCGTGGACGATGCAGGGCGTCCGCTTACAATGCGCGATTTAATGCCCTCCCGGGAGGAGGTAGAAATGTGGCTCGGCCGGGTAATGAAACCGGAATACTACATAAAACGCCGGGACATTATCTGGCAGGGAACCCCACACTGGCAGCAGATTGAAGCCCCAGGCAGCGTGCATTATCCCTGGGAAGCGACGTCCACCTATTTGCGCCGTCCGGGTTACCTGGAACGCTTACCTCGCGATCCCGCCGCGCCGCTAACCCTCTCTGGCGCGCATCCCTTCCTGTGGTTAGGGGATGATGTCACCACCGACCACATCTCTCCAGCCGGGGCGATCCCGCTCGCGAGTCTGGCGGGGCAGTGGCTGATCGAACATCATGAGGATCCGCAGGACCTGAACTTATACTCGACGCGCCGTAGCAATCACGAAGTGATGGTTCGCGGGGCCTTCACCAATACCGCGCTGGTCAATCGTCTGCTTCCTGCAGCGCAGCGCAGCGGCGGCGGCAAAGCCTGGGATGCGCAGCATCAGCAGATCCTGCCGGCGTATGAAGCGGCACAAAGCTGGCTCCGGCGTGAGACGCCGCTGGTGATCTTTGCCGGGGAGCGTTATGGCGCAGGCTCCAGCAGGGACTGGGCCGCCAAAGCTCAGGCGTTGCTGGGCGTTAAAGCGGTGGTGGCGCACAGTTTTGAACGTATCCATCGTACCAACCTGATCGGGATGGGGATTTTGCCTTTGCATATCGCTCCTGAGGATGCGGCGAATTTACCAGAGATGGATGGGCGCGAGGAGATTGACGTTGACGGGCTGGATAATGTACAGACGGGCTGCACGCCTCTGAGGATGCGTATCCGGCGCGGCACGGCGCTGCTGGGCGAATTCAGGCTGACGCTGAGCCTCGATTCGCAGCAGGAGCTGCGTTATCTCCGGCACGGGGGCATTCTGCCTTATGTTATTCAGCAAACACTGCAGCTCTAATTATGGATACAACGATGCGCTTTGATCTGGTCTCTTTATCTCTCTTCGTGGCGGTCGCGGAGACGCAAAATCTCACCCATGCAGCCCGCAGGAAGCATACGGCAGTATCTGCGGTCAGCAAGCGTATTGCCGAGCTGGAGCAGCAGGTGGGCACCCAACTGATGCTGCGTCTGCCGAGGGGCATCACCCTGACCCCGGCGGGTCATTCACTGCTCTATCATGCGCGTCAGGTGTTCCGCAATCTTGAAAAAATGGAAGAGGAGCTGAGTGACTATGCCGCGGGTATCCGCGGCCATATCCGTATTTACACCATCTCTGCGGCGCTGATGAATCATTTGCCGCGGGTGGTGAGCGACTATCTGTCGCTCTATCCGCAGACCGACATTGAAATTGAAGAACAAACCGGGATGAGCGTGGTTCAGGGGTTACTGGCAGGAGAAGCCGACGTCGGCTTTTTCTCCAGCTGGACGCCCGCGGCAGGGATTGCGTTCTGGCCCTGGCAGCACGATCTGCTGTCGGTGCTGGTGTGGCCCACTCACCCCCTGGCCGCGCGCAGCCAGCTTACCTTTGCCGATATCGTGAATGAGAAATTGATTGGTTCGCACCGCAACAGCGCCGTAAGTCATATTCTGGAGCGGCAGGCGCGCGCCCTGGGTAAAACCCTGAACGTGGGGCTACGTGTCAGCAGCTTTATCTCGATGGCCGAGCTGGTTGCACAGCAGCTGGGGATTGCCGTGCTGCCGGTGAATGAAGTGGCATCATCGACCCTGCACAGTGGTGTCAGGGTCATTCCGTTGGCGGAGCCCTGGGCGAAACGGGATCTGCTCGTCGGCGTCCGGGACTACGGGCAGGCTTCTCCCTCGGTGAAAACGCTTATCGGCAGCCTGCTACCGACCGAGCAGGCTGCGGGCTCAGACAAAACAGATGCAGGTTGGGCTGGCGGAGGGAATTGAAATCGCTGTTGCTGATAGCATTCCTGTTTCCGCGTCGACATCGAATACCTGAATGGTGTCGGAATCTTCATTCGCGCTAAAGAAACGTGCGCCATCGGGTGAAAGGGTGGTGAAACGGGGTGTTTTTCCGCCGCAGGGAACCCATCCCATGAGCGTCAGCGAGCCATCCTGCTGATTAATGCTGTACACGGCGATGGAGTCATGTCCCCGATTAGCGGCATAGACAAAACGCCCGGACGGGTGCACCTCTATCTCACTGGCATCGCTGCGGCTCGTGTAGCCCGCAGGTAGCGCGCTGAGGGTTTGCTGGAGTGAGAAAGTGCCCTTTTCCCGATCGAGATGATATACCGTGACGGTGCTGCTCAGCTCGCTAATGCCGTACAGCCACTTCCCGCTGGGATGAAAATCGACGTGACGCGGCCAGCTGCCTTCCGGAAGTTGAATCTCATCCGCCAGGCATGAGCGGGTCTGCTCCCAGTGATAAAGGCGGATCATATCGATGCCGTTACCGGCCTTTCGGCCCTGAACCGGCACGGCAAAAAGAGTGCTTCCTGGGGCAAAAACAATTTCATGCGGGCGCGACAGCGTGGCATGCGCGGCGGTATGGCCTTCGATAGCGGCAAGATGTACTGGTGGCTCCAGACCCTGGTCGCTGACGGGCAGGGCGGCAATATTGCCCCCTTCGTGGTTAGCGATGAGCAGGGTATTGCCGTCGGGAGTGAGGGCGGCCCCGACCGGATTATTCCTGCGGGCGGGATCCAGATCTGGATTACTGTGTCTGGGGCCGGTGGTTTGATCCTGGTACAGACTCAGCAGGCCTGTGTCAGGATCGCGGTTAAACACCGCAACGCGGTCGCCGTCGCCGTGTAAAACGTAGAGCCGGTTACGCGGCAGATCGAGCGTCAGCCACGAAGGGTTATCCTGCACCGAAGCAATGCATTGTAATAGCTCCCAATGACCTGAATTCTCAATCCGGTACACGCTGATTCCCTTACCACGCGCACCGCGCCATGCCGAAGTCCGGCAGCCAACATAAGCATAGGTTGTCATGATTACTCCTTTTATTTTGCATTTTTTATATTATAAATGCAGATGCTATGTTGTGATACTTATCTCAATTCTCCTTGCCTTATCCCTCTTCTCCTGGCTTTTAGTGCATTTCACTGATGTTCATGGGGGTGAAAAGCAAAAGCGCAGATTTTGAGTTGTCGCTTAAATTGCATTTGATTAACTTTAAATGCATAAATTGAACGATCCTGCTCACATTTCCAACAAGGTCAGGTTGCGGAATCATAATGCCCCCCGCTTAATGTTAATAAGAAGTGAGCGAATGTTAATAAACTGCAACGGGAGAGGGGTATGACCCAACGTATCGCGTATGTCACATCGGGAATGGGTAGTCTCGGTACGGCTATTTGTCGTCGGTTAGCGCAGGATGGCTTTATTGTCGTGGCCGGTTGCGGACCCAATTCAAAAAGGAAGGACGTCTGGCTGGAAGATAACAGGAAGTTAGGTTTCGATTTTATCGCCTCTGAGGGAAACGTTGCAGACTGGGATTCAACGGTAAAAGCCTTCGAAAAGATCCGCGCCGAGGTGGGTGAGGTGGATGTGCTGATTAATAATTCCGGGACCGCGCGTAATGTCCTGTTTCGCGAAATGCAGCCCCAGGAGTGGCGGGCGGTTATTGACACTAACATGAACTCCTTATTTAACGTAACGCGTCAGGTGGTGGATAGCATGATGGCGCGCGGTTGGGGCCGCATTATTAATATCTCCTCCCTTAATGCGCAGATTGGCACCGTCGGGCAGGTTAACTACTCCACCGCAAAATATGCCGTGCGTGGTTTTACACGCGCCCTGGCGCGCGAGGTTTCGGCGCGCGGCGTGACGGTGAATACCGTCTCTCCCGGCTATTTGGCCACCAGTAAGCTGAAGACAGTCACCCCCGTTCAGGTCATCGATAAAATTGTTCAGGAGATACCGGTCAGGCGTCTGGGATCGCCAAAAGAGATCGCCTCCATTTGCGCCTGGCTGGCTTCCGATGAAGCAGGTTATGCCACCGGGGCCAATTTCTCCGTCAATGGCGGTATGCACATGAGTTAATCGCTTCTCCCAAACATTTAATAACGTACATTCCTTCATTACGCAGTTAGCAATATCTGCGTCGGAGACTCTTATGCTCTCGTTACTGGGTTACGGCATGATTGTGGTCTTTATGATCCTTATCATGACCAAAAAATTATCCGCTCTGACCGCCCTGACTATTATTCCCATTCTGTTTGCGCTTATTGCCGGTTTCGGTGGTGAGATGGGCGATATGATGATTGAGGGATTAAAGAAGGTCGCGCCCACCGCGATTATGGTTATTTTCGCGATCCTCTATTTTTGTACCATGTTCGACACCGGTTTGTTCGACCCGATAATACGTTTCTTCCTGCGCATTATTGATGGTGACCCGGTTAAAGCGGTGATGTGTACGGCGCTACTGGCGGCGATGGTCTCCCTCGACGGCGACGGTTCAACCACCTACATGATCTGCGTTACGGCAATGCTTCCGCTGTTTAAACGTATTCGTCTCGACCCGCTTGCCCTGACCTGTGTGGTGTTCCTTTCCGGGAGTGTAACCAACCTGCTGCCATGGGGCGGCCCGCTGGCGCGCGTTTCGGCGTCGTTAAAGGTGGAGTCGAGTGAGCTGTTTATACCGTTGATCCCCTCGATGATCTGCGGCCTGGTGGGGGTACTGGTGCTCTCCTGGTATATCGGCATCCGCGAACGTCGTCGTTTGGGCAAACTGAGTATTCAAACCAATGGGCATGGCTCGGTGATTGAAGAAGATGCCGAGAGCTATCTGCCTGCCATCAATGAAGTCAATGATGAGCTGCGTCGGCCAAAAATGTTCTGGTTAAATGCAGCGCTGACGCTGGCGCTGATGGCTTCGCTGGTGATGGAGCTCCTCCCGCTTTCGGTGCTGTTTATGGTGGCGTTTGCCATCGCGCTGTTGATTAACTATCCGCATCTGGATGCGCAGCGTCAGCGTATTGCGGCACATGCGCCCGCCGCGCTGAACCAGACCTCGATTTTCCTCGCGGCCGGGATCTTCGCAGGAATTTTGTCGGGTACGGGGATGGTTAACGCCATGTCCAACACGCTGCTGGACATCCTGCCGCAGTCCTGGGGGCCTTATCTGGCGCCGATTACCGCGCTCATCAGCCTGCCGGGCACGTTCTTTATGTCCAACGATGCCTTCTATTATGGCGTGCTACCCGTTCTGGCTGAGGCGGCAAAAGCCTATGGCATCGATCCGGTGGAGATTGGCCGGGCATCGCTGGTGGGGCAACCGGTACATTTGTTAAGTCCACTTGTGGCCTCAACCTATTTGCTGGTGGGGCTGGCAGGGGTAGAGTTCAGCGACCATCAAAAATACACCTTCAAGTGGGCATTCCTGCTTTGCATGGTCTTCCTGGGATCGGGCTTACTGCTGGGGCTTTATCCCCTCTATTCTGTCGCCAGTTAATCGAAAATCGGCTCACGATGTGAGCCGATTTTTTTGGGCTGGCTTTAACTTTCCGCGCTGATTCGGCGCATTTTTTTATTATCGAGGGCGACGGAAAGGTGCTGCTTCATAGTGTAGGACGCCTCTATGCGCTGCCCGGATTCGATCAGGGCGAGGATGCGCATATGATCTTTTACCTCAGCGTAGTAACGGTTGCGGTCATCCATGATCCGGTAATCCATCAGCCGACGCATGCGGTTGACATTGCGCAGCGAGATTTCAAAAAAGGGATTATTGGAAAAAGCGATAATGGTTTCGTGGAAGCGGTAGCCTGCCAGCTGTAGCTGGGTAGGGGAGAGGCGTTCAATCCCACTCTCCAACAGCATCTCCAGCTCGCGGCGGATCTCGTTAATCTTTTCCTGAGGCGCGTTAAAGGTGGGCTCCAGAATGGCCATCGGCTCAATAACCATACGGAAGCTGAAAATCTGCTCCAGTGCGGTCTTGGTTTTTGCCACCGGTAAAAAACGCCAGCCGTAGCCCTGTTTACGTTCCACCCAGCCTTCACTGATCCCCCTGGCAAGGACAGTCGACAGTTGGCTCTTGGTGAGGTTATAGCGCTTCATCAGGAATAGCTCGGTCACTTCTGACTCGATTTCGTCCCGTAGCCAGTCTTCGGCAAGTTGGTAATACTCCGGTAAATCAAGCTCTTCCGACAGCTCCTGCTTAGTATCAGCTTGCGGGGTGTAGTCATCTTTAACGAAAAAGCCGCGGTTTTGCTTTTGCTGCAGAACCCCTTTCTGTTCCAGATAAACTAAGGCTTCGCGGACAGGCGAGCGGGAGACATCGAAGGTTTCGGCCAGCTTAGGTACACTCAAATGTGAACCCAGAGCAATATCGCCAGTATCGATTAACCCCATGATCTTTTGTGAAATTCTTTCGGTTAGTGCACTAATCTTCATCTAAGCGCCCTGAGTAAAAATGCAAATTCGATAAAGATTATTGCATTTATCTGCAATTAAAAGCAATGATGAGGGAGGGGCTCAGAAAGGTATCATATTTAAAATGTGATGTGGCCAGAAAAAATGAAAGACGAAGTTGCTCGGGCAAATTTTGACCTCGTCCTAATTTCAATCCTCGAAAATAGATATAAACAGAATCAAAAACAGAGAGAATGAATGATAAAAGCCTCTCGCTTAAATTATGCCGTACTGCAGTAAATATTGAGTCAAAATATCATTGATAATTTATTTGAGCGCAATTTTATAGTGAATATATACCAATCCTAAACGAATTCGAAATAAGCTGCAATCTTGATTAAGTCTTGACAATGACGGGTTATAAAGCACGTCATTTTGCAAACTTTCAAATGGTTAGAACATGGGGAAACTGAAAAGAGTTATCTATGGCTGGAAAGCCTCAGACTCAGAAACATATCGAGAGTGTTATGAGAGTCATGGAGGAAGTATAAATGTTAATCCGGATGTGCTGGATTTTATAGCCAAGAAAACCGGGCATCAGGTTACGTATTTTCAGCGTGAGAAAAATGGTGAGATTGAGGGGGCATACCCTTTAATTGATAAACATGTTGGAGTCAGGGTCTGGAAAAAATACCCCATCTCTTATGATGATGTTCTTTTCCCCCTGTCCAAAACAAGTCGGGCAATGTTTCCTGAACGTTGCAATCGAATCTCTCCCTCTCTGAAAGATAATCTCTTAAATATTAATTATAAAATTGCACGAAAAGGTACTGTATGTATTATTAAGGATGAATTTTCGTCAAAAACTGAGAAAAACAGACGAAATGAATTCAAGAAATTTACTGATGCTGGAGGGGTCTGTTTAGATCAAAGTTATTTTTCAGCTACTGAACTTGCGAGTCTGTATGTTAGACTTTTCAATTCCCGCTTTGCAGGCAAGGTTACCTGTCACAGTGAGGAAAATCTTGTAGATATGATTACAGAGTTACGCCACCTTATATTCGGTAATGTACTTTTAATTAATGACCTCCCTTGTGCGTTTGACCTCGTATTTTGTGCGGAAAGCAAAAGTATGGTTTATTTTGACGTTCCTAACGGTGGCCTTGATCCCGCTTATTCGCATTTCAGTCCTGGAAGTTTATTGATGTGGAAAAACATACATGCAGCTAAAGCCTTTTGTGAGACTATAAAGAAAAAAATGATTTTCTCTATAGGCGCTTTTGAAGAGCAATGGTCTTATAAACTCCGTTGGGCTTATGTAAACAAAACGGGAAAACCCTTTGTCTAATCGCCTCTTGTACCTGATTTACAACCAGGTACAAATAACAGGCTAATATGATGGTAAGAATACCCTGGGCAGAGTCACCTTAAACGCGCGTTAACGACTGTTAAGGTAGCAGGGATAACATGTTAAATTACTTGATAATGTTTTCGAGCGGTTGTTTTGTAAGCGGTGAAATATAATTTGAGAGCTGTGTAAGCGAAGCATGATAATGAGAGTAAATATGGGAAAAATCCTTACCATAATAATGGATTTCTGAAAAAAAACGGCATTAAGTATAATGTTTGCCATAAAGTTAATAGATGATTTTGTTTTTCATTTCATGCATCTCTGAGCCTATAACCGATACCCCTTATATTGGTAATAATATTATACTGACCCGCCTGCTCTAATTTTTTACGTAGATTGTAGATATGCGTATCCACTACACGTTCAAACGCTTCACTTTCGGGATGGCAGGCCTCAAGCAGAGCTTGACGAGAAAAGGCTTTTTGCGGATAGGAGATAAATAGTATCAATAGGGTCAATTCTGTAGGCGTGAGCTTCAAGCGAAATTCCTTACCCTTATCATTGACCACCCATGCTTTATAAGATGCCGTATCAACACGGATCTCTGCATATTTTAGAAAACTCACTTTATGGATCCCCGAAGTACGACGGAGTACTGCATGAACGCGAGCCGAAATTTCTGTGGGGTTATAAGGTTTTACGACATAGTCATCCGCACCGAAGCGTAAGGCATTAATGGCACCGGCACTTTTTTCTGGTGACGATAACATTATCACAGGGATTTCACTGTTGCGTCTTAATTCAAGCAAAATCTCCATGCCGCTTAATGCTGGCAGCACTATATCGAGTAGAATTAAATTCGGCTCCCATCTTAAAGCAAGTTCAAGCCCTCTTTGCCCGTCACTGGCTACCAACGTGTGAAAGCGTTCTTTTTTTAGATACGCCTCAAGAATATTTGCCGTATCCAAATCATCTTCAATGATCAGTACTTTCTGCATTCTAATGCAACCTTCGGGGTGATAATTTTATATTTACCGGAAAAAATTCTTGGCACGCCTGAGTTTACATATCAAGAATTCATTATTTAAGCATGCGGTTAAGGCTTCTTTAAAAAATTGTATGGGTAATAATATTAAAGCCACACTGATGTAGCCCGTAAATTTATGTACAGGCTACATTTATAACCGATCATGTTCTTTACATTAAATGAACCAATCACGCTTCTTGTGGATAAAACTTTGTAGCGTCTCGGGATGGTATCCCATGAGTTTGTAAAAATCAGAGCTTGCATGTGCAGCATCCCAAATTTTACTCTCATGTTTCATATACTGAATTAACGTTTCAGCCTGATCTCCCGCCCAACTTTTTATTCCAGCATCACTATCTTCATACTGAACATTCTTATCGGTTTCAGCACTGATAATTGTAGCGATATCGCTAAATCTGTAACGACCAATACCCGTTATGATATGATTTTTCCCAACGTGTTTTTCCGGACCCTCCAGAAGAACTTTGATGAATACCGAAGCCAGATCGTCTTCATTCAGCCAGAAACGAGATGCGTCATGCGGCAGAATTACTTTTTTATGCTCTTTGACGTCTGAAGCAACCATCCACGAGAGATTATTAAAGAACCACCCACCCGCATTCACAAATGCAACAGGAATATCACTTTTTGCATATATTCCCTGTGCGACTGTATGCAAACTGCTGCCAACTTTAATCGCTCGATATTCAGGATCGAGATCGTCGGCGCTATCTGTTTGCGAGTTTGCAAGCATACGAACAACAAGATCAACAGTGGGACTGGCTTTTGCAGCAGCAATAATGTTTGGAGTAGCTTTCTCTTCATCAGTTACAAAATCAGGCGGGATCACAACGATACGATTCATTCCTTCAAACGCACGATGAAGACTTTGCACATCATACCAGTCAGCATGCATGACCTGGGCCTGAGGATAAGCGGCTTGCAGTTTATCCACTCCCTCCTTGCGGCTGCTTGTCAGTCGAAGAGAGACATCCGCTTCTTGAGATAAACCGGCGACGATTCGGGAAGCAACATTGCCTGCCGCGCCAATGATAAGAATTTTTGTCATACGGAACTCCAGATATAGTCGTGTAGGTGAGTGATTTTTATGTGTTGCGCATCAATATAGTTAAATTTGTACACTTGTCCAGAATTAACTTGGACTGGTGTACAAATCTCTTTTGCTCTATTCTGCGCAATTGTTTGAGGATTAATGAGGTCGTTAATGTCCTATCTAGCTCGGGAAGAACGTCGGACACAGATTGTAGACGCTGCTGTTGCATTAACGATCAGTGATGGTTTAGCTGCCGCAACGGTGAGAGCTGTTGCAGCAGCCATCAATGCCTCACCAGGTCAGATTCATCATCACTTCCCATCAGCCGATGCACTTCGCGCTGAAGCTTTCAGAGAGTTTGGATTGCGCCTGGAAAAAGAGTATGACGACATCAGTAGCTCGCTGACTCCCTTTGACCAACTATTCCTTTTGCTCGATTGTGATTCCTATGATTCAGGACCTGGAGTAGAACGCTTGTGGAAGGAGGCGATCTTCGCCTCCGGCCAGAACAGCCTTATTCGTGAATCAGTCCAGGCGGTACTCGAAGGCTGGCGCGTCAGGGTTGCCGATGCGTTGCTCGCTGTTGTAGCTGAACGAGGCCTGGTAGTCGCAGGAGATCTTCATGCTTCTTCAAGGCGTCTTATAGGTATCGCCATAGGTTGGGATGTTCTTACAGACTTCAATTTTCAAAGGCCTGACAGGAATACAGACCTTTCCAGTTACATTGAATTTGAGCTTTCAGGACTTATTGGTTAAACGGGGGTCAGGTTATTCATTTCAGGATGGTGATTTGTCCCGGCTACAGGAGAGGTATTACCTCTCCTGTATATGAACGATCAGGCGCGCGATTTCTTTTTGAACTTGTTAATAAGCGTTAAAACCGTTACGAAGAAAACGGGAACGAAAAAGATAGCCAGTAGGGTTCCGGTTACCATGCCGCCAAACACGCCGGTCCCAATAGCCTGCTGCGTTGTGGCACTTGCTCCAGAAGCGAGCATTAGCGGAACGACGCCCAACGTAAATGCCAGCGATGTCATCATTATCGGCCTTAAACGCATCCGCGCGGCCTTGACCGTAGCATTCAGAAGATTTTCGCCGTCGTGTTGCAACTGACGGGCAAACTCAACGATGAGGATAGCGTTTTTAGCAGAAAGACCGATGATGGTGATCATCCCCACCTTAAAGAAGGCGTCATTCGGCATCCCTCTCAGGTAGACAGCAATCATCGCCCCGATAAGGCCAAGCGGGACCACAAGCATGACTGAAACCGGGATGGACCAGCTTTCATAGAGAGCAGCCAGCACGAGGAAAATGACCAGCATTGAGAGCAGCATTAACATCGGAGCCTCAGAAGCTGACTGCTGTTCCTGGAGTGACTGACCCGTCCATTCGATGGCAAAACCCGCCGGCAAATCTGCGGCAATTTTTTCCATTTCCGCCATTGCATCCCCGCTCGAATAACCCCAGTTTGGCCAGCCTGTTATCCTGAATGCCGGATATCCTTGATAGCGGACCATTTGCACTGGTGAGACCTGCCATACCGGACGGACGAACTCTGACAGCGGTACCATCCCGCCATTTTTATTACGAACGTTGAGGGACAGTATTTCGGGCAACTGCATGCGTGATTCCGCCTCGGCCTGCACTATAACCTGCTGTATACGGCCATCATTAGGGAAGTCATTCACATAACTCGATCCAAGTGCACCGGAAAGCGTCTGATTGATTTCATTGAAAGAAACGCCCATCGCTTCAGCTTTTTGTCTGTCAACTTTCAGGCTGAGCCCCATACCATCAGGCAGTCCGTCCATATACACGCCATACAGCGCTTCACTTTGACCTGCTTTTTCCAGAAGCATATTAAGGGCTTTCACTAGCTCCGGATAACCGTGCCCGGAACGGTCTTCCAGACGCAGGGTGAAACCAGATGAGGTGCTCAGCTCAGAGATCGCAGGAGGAAGAAGGCTGGTTACAGTGGCTTCCGGAATATCGCCCAGAACATTCTGGATATTTGTCACTTCATTTTGGGCTGTCGCGCCGTTGCGCTGATCCCAGTCTTTAAGCGTGGTAAACGCCATCGCGGAGTTTGTACCCGCACCAGAGAAGCTGAACCCCAGAATTGAAACATTACGTTCCACCCCTGGACGTTCCATTACCTGTTTTTCATACTCCTTCACCACCGCCTCAGTACGTTTCATCGTGGCGTCAGCTGGCAGCTGTATTGAAGTAATAAAGTATCCCTGATCTTCTTCTGGCAGGAATGATGAAGGTAAGAATTTAAATGCTAAATAGAGAACACCGCACAATGCCAGATAGATGAAGGTCATCCTTCCTGTCTTACGTATGACCCGGGTAACGCCATTTTCGTAACGGCCTGTGAGGCGATCAAATGATGTGTTAAACCACGTGAAGAAACGGTTTTTTTTATGGGAATCAGCCGTTACGGGTTTCAGTAGGGTTGCGCATAGCGCGGGAGTTAGCGTTAATGCCAGAAACGCGGAAAACAGAATCGAAACCGCCATCGAAAGTGTAAACTGACGATAAATCACACCCACCGAGCCAGAGGCAAGCCCCATTGGCAGGAATACCGCCGTCAGAACTAACGTGATACCGACAACCGCGCCGGTAATCTCCTTCATGGCCTTAACCGTAGCCTCTTTAGGCGATAATCCTTCTTCCGCCATCAGGCGCTCGACGTTTTCCACCACGACAATGGCGTCATCCACAATTATCCCTATGGCCAGAACCATGCCGTACATCGTCAAAACGTTGATGGAAAAACCGGCCAGCATCATGACCGTGAAGGTGCCCAGCAACGCTACCGGCGCAACGATCGCCGGTATGAAGGTGTAGCGCACATTTTGCAGAAAGAGATACATCACCAGGAAAACCAGCACCATCGCTTCGATAAATGTATGAACTACCTTTTCGATCGAAATTTTTACGAAGGGCGATGTATCAAAAGGAATGGAATATTCCATGCCTGACGGGAAGGATTGCGCAAGATCCTGCATTCTGGCCTTAACCGCGTCAGATGTACGAACAGCGTTTGCACCGGGAGAGAGCTGAATGGCAGCGGCGGTTGAGCCATGCCCGTTTTCCCTGATGGCAAACGAATAAGACTGTAAACCTAGTTCAACACGAGCCACATCACCTAACGTTACCCGCGATCCGTCCGGATTCGCCCTGAGGACGATGTTACGAAACTCTTCTGGCGTACCAAGCTGACCATTGACGTCTAATGGATAGGCTGTCAACTGATTCGCAGTTGCAGGGGAATCACCCAGTTTGCCGGGCGAGACCTGAGCATTTTGTTCAGTAATTGCCGTATTGATATCGCTGATTGAGAGCTTGTAGGCAATGAGTTTTGAAGGGTCGACCCAGATGCGCATGGCTTTCTCCGAGCCAAATGCCTGTACTTTGCCGACGCCATCAATACGACGAAGCTCGTCTGTTATTTTTCGCGCAAAGTAATCGCTCAGGTCGGCCTCGCTGAACCTTCCATCAGGAGAATTAAGACCCACCATCATCAGGAATCCTGAAGAGGCGGCCTCAACGCTTAAACCATTCTGACGGACAGCCTGTGGTAGCCGAGGCTCCACGACTTTAATCTGATTCTGCACATCAACCTGTGCAAGCCGGATATCTGTACCGGGTTTGAAAGTAACGGTGATAGTCGCTACGCCAGATGTATCGCTGGTCGACTCATAATAAAGCAGATCGTCAACACCGGATAACTCACGTTCAATGAGTGAAATGACCGATTCGTTCATGGTCTGAGGCGTTGCACCGGGATAGGTCACCGTAATAGACAGGCTCGGCGGCGCAACCGACGGATATTGAGCGACCGGAAGTTGCGGGATAGCGATCACGCCTAAAAGAATAATAAAAAGCGCAATTACCCAGGCAAATATAGGTCTGCGAATAAAGAACTGTGACATCAGAATTTCCTGTGATAATAAGTCATTACGAAGCTAACTGGGTTTCATCAGGACGAGCAGTAACATCAGCGCCTTCCTGGAGCTTGTCCTGACCTTCAATGACTATCTTGTCGCCAGCTTTCAGGCCGGCTGTTACCGTGATTCCTTTCGCCGTTTGTTCTCCGGTCTGGATTTCAACGCGTTTCGCTTTATTATCCTGACCAACAATCCATACGGTGGTCTTATCTTCAGATCTGTTAATAGCCTGCTCAGGAATGGCCATGCCCTCTTTTTTGATAAGGCGTGTGATTTGCAGCTTCACAAACATACCGGGAAGCAGGGTCCGTTGAGGATTTTCGACTTCCGCCCGAAGAACAACATCACCGGTTTCATCGCTAACGCTTATGCCCGAAAACAGCAAATGCGCAGGCGTGTCATAGGGCCGGCCCTCATCATCAAGCACGACAGCTGTTATGCCAGACTGACCTGCCGGAACAGCGTCATTGAGCTGGTAGAGAGAGCGAAGAGCCTGAGAGGGGACACGTGCATCAACATAAACATGATCGACTTGTTGTATGACAGCCATAGCCTGCGTATCGCCAGGGCTGACCAGTGCGCCTTCGGTAACGAATTCCTGATCCACGCGCCCGCTGATAGGGGCCTTAACGGTTGCATAATTTAAATCCAGCTTTTTACGGTTTAGAGATGCTGTCGCTTCGGCAAGTTCTGCCGCAGCCTGTGCACTTGCCGCTTTTGCATCGTCAAGATCCTGCTGGCTAATTGCGGCATTTTTTTGTAATTGAGAGAAACGATAAGCGCGGCTACTCATCTGTTGATAGGTGGCTCTGGCCTTTGCAACTGCCGCATTAGCCATTTCGACATCTGCCTCAAAAGGCGCTGCATCGATCTGAAATAGTGCTTGTCCTTCCCGTATTTCAGAACCCTGGAGGAAAAGTCGCTTTTGAATTATCCCCCCTACCTGAGGGCGAATTTGTGCTGTCTTTACCGCAGTAACGCGTGCAGGAAAATCACGAACGGAATAGATATCTTCAGTGCCAAGCGTTTTAGTGACGACTTTGGTTTTTGCTGGCGTGGAAGAAGTTTCATTCATCTCTGCCGAATCACAACCTGCGATAAAAAATAAGCATAGCGTTGTGCTGATAGCCAGCTTCCTGATATTCATGGTCAATTTCCGAGTTTATTAATGTAAGAAGTGTGGCCCTGCCATCAGCTGTGGCTGACGGCATTACCCTGTTTGAAAATAAAAAAAGTCATAATCATCAACACCATCAGAATTAACGAGGCTGATTCAAGCATGACATTATGCGACTGCATAAAAGCAGACGATGCAGATGTAAGAAGCGCTTCACGGGCTCCTTCATCCAGATGGCGAGCAGCCTCAACGGCTTCGCTTAGCGATGCGCCTGCAGAAGCGCGAACGGATTCCGGCAAGTGCTCCGGCAGACGAACTGTACTGGAGTAAACGCCAGCGAGAACCGAACCGAATATAGTTATTCCCAGCCCGGTCCCCAGTTCATAAGACATACCCTCAATGGAGCCTGCAGAACTGGCTTTATGCACAGGTGCTGCGGACATGATGGCTGAAGAAGAGGCCATTAAAGCAACGGTATCCCCGGCCCCGAGTAGGGTCATCCATAGCCATGCTTTTGTGGCCTGAATACCAAAGTTAATGTCTGACAGCATATAAAGACTCAGGGCTGATACGGCAAGGCCGGACACAGCAACCATCCTGATACCGAAGCTGTTAATCAGATAACCGGCAAGAGGGCCAGCCAGACAACTTGCAAGCATAAGCGGCATGATATACAGCCCGGCCTGTACAGGGGTGAAGCGGTGGACGAACTGTAACTCCTGAGAAATAACAAGCTCAAAACCAACCAGCGTAATCATTGAGATCAGCGCAAGAATGATTCCGGCGAGAATATTGCGTTGTTTTAATAAATCTGTATCGAGAAGAGGTGATCGGCTCACCATCTGGATAGTGATGAAACTGCCCAGTAAAACCAGACCGACCAGTAAGAGATAAACCGACATAAGGGCGGGGTTGCCATGATTTATAAGGCTCTTGGCTCCATAGATAATTATCAGTATTGCACTCATCAGCAAAAGCCCCTGAGAGAGGTTTACTGGTTTGCGGATACGGCTTTCATCATCAGGTATCCATCGCTGAATTAACATAATTACAACCAGTACAACCGGGACATTGATGAGGAAAACAGATCCCCAGTAAAAATGGCTCAGTAAAGCCCCGCCTACCAGTGGGCCTGCCAGAGCACCGCCTGTACCGATTGTTGTCCAGATTCCCAAAGCCATATTTCTGTCTTTATCATCCGTAAAATTCTTTCTTACAGCTGCGAGCGTCGCAGGCACAATCATTGCAGCACCGACTGCCAGAAGCGCACGCGCCGCAATGAGGAGTTCCGGCGATTGGGAGAAGGCAGCTCCTGCAGAAGCTATGCCGAAAACAATGCTTCCTGCGATCGCCATTTTTTTGTAACCGATACGGTCTCCAAATGAACCCATGGGCAGCAGAAGTGCAGCCATAATCAGAGGGTAAATGTCCATAATCCACAGTAACTGATGGTGAGAAGCCTGAAGCTGCGTACTTAATACAGGCGCTACAACGTAGAGGACTGTTGCGTCAATGGACACAGGTAAGTACATGAATATAATCACTAAAAGTACATACCATTTACTTTTCATGCTATAGGTGCCTTGTAGAAACAGTAAGAAGTGGACATGTGTTCAAGTTAAATTTATAGTGAACTTGAACGCATGTCCACATTGAGTTTAAAAAAGGAGTCGAATCGGAATGTCTTATTACAGTCGTGAAGTGAGGCACCAGATGATCCTGGAAACAGCCGTAAACATTGCTTACCAGGAGGGATTATCGGCTATGACAGTAAGGAGAGTTGCACAGGAAGCCCAAACTGCCATTGGACAGATTCACCACCATTTTTCATCTGCTGGCGAGTTGAGGTCTGAGGCTTTTAAGCTTTCGGTCGAGCAAGCCCTGAATCTGCTGATTGATGTGGGAGAAAAAGAAAACGCAAGTTGTCTGGAAATGCTCAGCTGGTGTCTGTTTATTGAGGATCATGAAGAGGCACATAAGTACAGCAAATTGTGGAAAGAAGCTGAGGTCATTTCATTTAATGATGAAAACATGCGTGACGCGTTCCGGCAGGTTACCAGACAGTGGCATACGTCGATTGTTAACCTTCTTGAAAAAGGCGCCTTAAATAATGAATTCAGATATGGCAGACCGAAAGAATTGATAGCATGGGATTTTATTGCTTATTCTCATGGCCTTGACGGGATATTCAGTCTCGGAATCGAGGGCTTTGGTCATAAGGAATATAAAGACAGCACCGAAGCATTTATCAGGAGTCAGATTGAGATAATTACGTAACCTGGAAGATTTCAGAGGAAATTTTCTGGTGAGAAAGAGCATTATAATATTGTTTAATTTTTGGCAAGGTAAGGTATGGCATATAAAATTGTATCGGGCGTGTCTCTGGCATTTCTGATGGGAATTTCTTTAAACTCTGCGCAGGCGGATGATTTTTCGTTAGGTTTAACTGCGGGATGGTCTTCAAAACTGTATAAAGATGTTAATCCTAATAAAAACAGTCTCATATTTCCCAATATCGATTATGATGCGGGTCGCTTCTGGTTTCATGGGCTTAGCGCTGGATATGATCTTCTTCAAACACCTGCGGATAGCATCTCTTTAGTCGGATATTATTTCCCGCTTTCTTTTAAAGCAAGTGACAGCCGTTCACATGCAATGCGACAGCTAAAGAACCGCCGCAGTACGTTGATGACAGGTATCCGGTATGAGCATGAATCTATCAATATGGGTAAATTTGAAACCACGCTTGCTACTGATACCCTTGGTACGAGCAATGGTTTTCACTGGAACAACGCCTGGAGTTACCCGGTACAGATTGGTTCACTTGGTATAGAACCCGCTTTGGGTTTCAACTGGAATGACCGAAAATTCAACAAATATTACTATGGCGTTAGCGCCGAAGAAGCCGGGAGAAGTGGGTTACGAAAATATACGCCCGGTGAAAGTGTAACACCCTATGCAGAAATCAATATGAATTATACATTGGCTGGAAACTGGAACATTTACGGGGGGGCTCGCTATACCCTGTTACCGGATGACGTTAAAAAGAGTCCAATGATAGAAAAAGATTCGCTTCTTTCCTTGTGGACCGGGGTCGCTTATACATTTTAATTTCGAGCCGGGTTTATTAGCCCGGTCTTTTAACAAGCACTGGTTTTTGTGTCAATACACGATAACCAGATCTGCTTGCAGGTGACACTATGAATGAATCCAGGTTTTGCTCTGAGTTAATAATATGGATTGAAGATAATATCAGTGAAAGACTTCTTCTCGATGATATTGCGATAAAATCCGGCTACTCAAAATGGCATCTGCAACGAGTGTTCAAAAAAAACACAGGCACCCCTCTTGGGTTGTTTATCAAACGGAAAAAGCTGGAATATGCTTACCATGATATCATGGTAAAAGAAGAGACAATTACTGACATTGCGGTCAAATATGGCTATGAGTCATTGCAGGCTTTCTCCCGGGCTTTTACCAGACACTATAGGCTTCCGCCATCGATAATTCGTAAAAAAGGTGTTGAAAATAAATAAAATATTATTTCGGCAAGAGAGGTTTATGCTGTACAGAACGTTATAACAGAGTGGTTTTTATATGCCATCCACCCTTCATCTCTTTCCTCTCTGACAGTTATACGTATAAATCTCTCATCACTGCCAGCTGTTTATAAGATAATAAACCCTTTGAACAATATTCCTTTATATGTGATGTGGTTCATTTGTGGCTACAGATACGCCTTGTAATTGTGCTGAAATTGCGATCGCGCAAAAAGCGGGCAGTATTGTCTTCAATGACATATTCAGTACCACATGAAAGCAGGAACATAATATGACGTGTGGCAGGCGATAAGAGGTAATACTGAACAGCGATTGGAAGTCAGTCAGACGGAATCTTTCCGGGTATACTAATGTTGTACTTTCTATTCTCCCGGTCATTAGTTTCTGCCTGCTGTGCCAACCGCTCAACCAAAACTACCGAAGCTTTGACATCAATGGACCCATGACGCCACGCAGATTATAGCGACAGGTAAGAAGAGCGTGCTATGCCACACGCAGTTAGCGACCTTTTTTGCGCCTGCTCTGATGCTCTGATGCTTTGAGGGCCGGAACCGGACGATCGTAGACGCTACCAGATATCGATGTTGCACTCGCCGCCATCGGTACGCAGGTCTGTGCGGACTATACAGCGATTGCAAGCTACACCATAGCCGTCGATGCTGTTCTTGTGCTCAACAATTGTGAGCGTCTGGAACGGGTGCAGAAAACCTGGTGAAGTAATAACAGACAGAACGCTGAATGCTGTAGGTTTGTTTTGTACGAGATGCGGACAGACTTCTCATACCCAACGTATTTTCCAGTCAGGGCAGGGTGCTTCGCGCTAATATGCCACCAAAACAGTACCAGAGCCTGATGCAGATGATAAGATTATGGTCCAACAAGGAGACATTCTTCCAGCTAAACCAGAACTGTCCGTTTACATTCACTGCTGGTGATGAAATTGATCCAATGGCTGCACAGCAGGTAAAATAAAGTCCTCATACTTCGAGGTTATATTCATCCTCATTCATCCAAAAAAGTCCTCTACATGAAAAAAATCGGTAATAAAGCACCTACCATCACTGATATTGCTCGTCTGGCGGGGGTAAGCAGCATTACCGTTTCCAGAACTTTTACCGATCCGGATAAAGTGAAAGCTAAAACGCGGGAGAAAATCCTGCAAATTGCTGGCGAAGTTGAATACGTTCCCAATGTTTTTGCCCAGAATATCAAGACCACCCAAAGCCCGATTATTGGCATTGTCACCGACGACACCTTTAACCAGAGCTATTCGTATGTTATTCAGGAGCTGTGTCAGCATGCGGAAGCGAAAGGCTATTCAGTGATGATCTTTACCACGGGCGGCAATCGCGAATCAGAGGTAAAGGCTATTAATACGCTGGTTAGCTACAAGGCAGCTGGCGTGGTGTTGTCTGTTATCAATGATACGCCCGACTATGACACCAGCCACCTGAAAACGCTGTACCATTCTTCAACCAAACTCATTCAGTTTGATCGCCAGTTCGACACCACGCTTCCCGCTGTTTACGTAAACGATGAGCGGGCAGGTGAGCTGATGGCTTCAGTGATCAAGCAAAAGCAGTATCAGCATGTACTGGTGATTGGTGGTCAGGAGCAATCCCGCATCACACAGGCTCGTGTTAACAGCATTTGCCAGAATCTCCCCTCTACAACGCAAGTAACGCATTTGTATGCCGATTATCGTTATGACAATGCGAAGGCGATGATAACGGCTCATTTTGCTGCGGGTGACAGGCATTATGACGCTATCGTAGGCGTCAATGGCGCCATCTCTCTGGCTGCACGCAGCGTCGCGACGAAATGGTCGCTGGCTGGCGTGGATTTCCTCTCTATCGACGACATCCCTAACGCCGAGGATTTCGGCTTTTTCTACCCCTCCGTTGTTCATGATTACAAACAGTGGGCCACCATTGTGGCGGAAAACCTGGTTGCCGCTATTGAGGGGCGCCCCTGGCAGCCACGAACTGTGATTAATGGCTTTTTGAAGAATACCCGTTGAGCCAGGACTGATAGGGTCGCTGTTTAACCATCAATGTTAACATGAACATTTTCTGGGGTGGATTCGTAGGTAATCTTCAGGAGGTTCATAAAATAAAACGATGTTTTATTTTATGTTGCTGATTATTAAGGGTTATTGAAACTATATTGTAATGAAGATCACAAATAGAGTGGCGTTACTTATAAATGTTCACGAAAACATTATAAGGTTTATGTAACTTCATTCGTTACAGGAACGCTGCTTTGAACATCAAACCTACCGTCATCAAACAACTGGTCAATTTTGGCCCGCACGATTACCGATTAGTGACTTCGCCCTTGCCGGAGCCACAGCACAATGAGCTGCTGGTGAAAGTCGGCGCATGCGGCATTTGTGCCTCTGATTTCCACTGCTATCACGGCGCGCCTATGTTCTGGGGGAATGAAATCTTCCCGGCCTATGTCAAAACGCCGGTGGTAAGCGGCCACGAATTTTTTGGTACGGTGGTTGCTGCGGGTCCTGATGCGCTGGAGCATTTTGGCGTCGAGGTGGGCGACCGGGTGATCGCCGAGCAGATCGTTCCCTGCGACAAGTGTCGGTTTTGCCGTAACGGTCAGTACTGGATGTGTGAAAAACACGATATCTATGGCTTCCAGAAAGAGGATGCCGACGGCGGCATGACCGAATACATGCTGTTTAAACCTACCAGCCGGGTGCATAAAATCCCTGAGTCTCTCTCACTGGAAGAGTGCGCGCTGATTGAACCTTTCTCCTGCTCCGTGCATGCGGTCAACCGGGGCGATATTCAGTTTAATGATGTCGTAGTTCTGGCCGGTGCCGGGACGCTGGGGCTGGGGATGATTCAGGCTATCAAGCTCAAAACCCCAAAAAAACTGATCGTCATCGATACCATGCCTTACCGCCTGGCGCTGGCGAAAACACTGGGGGCAGATGTGACTCTTAACCCACTTGAAGATGATGTCATCGCCGAAGTTAAAGCGCTCACAGAGGGCTACGGTTGTGATGTGTATATCGAGGCGTCTGGCAATCCCGCCGCGGTCACGCAGGGATTGCAGATGATTCGTAAGCTGGGCCGTTTCGTTGAGTTCAGCGTTTTTAGCCGCGAAACGACGGTGGACTGGTCCATTATTGGCGATCGTAAAGAGCTGGATATCCGCGGCGCGCATCTCAGCCCGGGTTGCTACGAGACAGTTATCGATCTGTTCAGCCGCAAGCTTCTCACCGCTGAGGGCATCGTCACGCATAAATTCCCGCTCGATCGCTGGGAACAGGCTTTCGACACCTTCGGTACGCCAGAGGCGGTAAAAGTGCTGCTGGTGCCACACGCTGATTAAAACCTTTACCCACCGGTGCTGGCGGCTTCGGGCGTCAGCACGCTCTCCCTGTCCTCTACGCTTCGGGGCATAATAAAAATGAAAGAACGTAAAATCCGGCTCCATCACTATCTGGCTTATGGTTCAGGCGATTTTCTTGGCGCCGGAACCGCAGTGCTCACTTCTGCCTGGTTGCTCTATTTCTATACCAGCTTTTGTGGACTCACGCCTGTTGAAGCGACACTGATTTTTGCCTGCGCGCGTGTGCTTGACGCAGTGGTCAGTCCGTTGATGGGCTATCTGAGCGATAACTTTGGCGGCAACTGGTTTGGTAAACGATTTGGACGACGTAAGTTCTTTATTATGTTGGGTATCCCCTGCATCTTCAGCTACAGCTTTATGTGGGTGGGGGGGATGGATTTCTGGTACTACCTGGTAACGTATCTGCTGTTTGATATCGTCTATACCATGGTTCTGGTGCCCTATGAAACCCTGGTACCGGAGATGACAGACGACTTCAAACACAAGTCAAAATTCTCCGGGGCGCGTATCGCGATGGGGCAACTGTCGGCAATACTCGCGGCCTTTTTGCCAGGCGTTTTTCTCGGCCATTTCGGCAAAGACAACCCGCTCTCCTTCTTTTATGCCAGCCTCGTACTGGCAACGCTTTGCGCGGTGGTGCTGACCCTGGTTTGGTTCTTTACCTGGGAGCGCCCCGCAGAGCTGAAGTCGGTCGCTGAGCGGCAGTCAGAAGAGGAGGTACTCACTCTCGGGCAGCGTCTGAATCGCCTGCGAATTGAGCTGACGTCGACCTTCCGCATCAAAATCTTCCGTCAGCATCTTGGGCTCTATCTGGGGGGCTATATCGCTCAGGATGTATTCAACGCCGTATTTACCTATTACGTTGTGTTTGTGCTGATGCAAACCGCCCAGACTGCGTCGAACCTGATGGGGGTGATGGCGATCCTGCAGTTCGTGGCGGTGGTGGGGATGATCCCGCTTTGTATCCGCTTTGGGCCAGCGCCGAGCTACCGTTTTGTGGTGGTGCTGTTTGGCCTGGCGTCAGCGTCCTTTGCGCTGGTCTATTATCTGGGAATGAGCGATATCTACTCGCTGTTACTGTTTATTTCTGCGGTGGCCGGTCTGGGACGTGGTGGTATTAACTACATTCCCTGGAATATCTATACCTACATTTCCGATGTTGATGAAGCGGTAACGGGCCAACGTCGCGAAGGGATCTTCGCTGGGGTGATGACCATGACGCGCAAAGCCTCACAGGCCGGAGCAGTCATGCTCGTGGGGATAGTTATGCAGATGTCGGGCTTTGTGTCGGGGCAGAATGTTCAGGATCCGCAGGTCAGCCATACGATTTTACATATTCTCAGTTTTGGCACCATCGGCGTGCTGGCGATTGGTTTTATTATCTCGCTTAAATTCAGGCTTAACCTGCAAACGCACCAGCAACTGCAGCAGGAAAACCAACGCATGCGAAAAGCCAACGGCCCGCTGCCCGCAAGCGTCTCGCCTCAGACCCGAGCGACGGTCGAGACCCTGACGGGTATGCAGTATGAATCGCTATGGGGCAATAACAATATTGGCTATCTCAACCGTATGAAAGCCGCGCCCCTAAAGGCAGGCGTACCGCGTTCCGCTTTTATCCCTTCTGAAAACGACAACTAGACAGGATGACACAATGACGATTTATCCCGTGAAACACAGCGCGTTACTGCGCCAGCCAGAGCACGTTATCTCTCGCGATGCCTTGAAGGATTTGATCCATAAAGTCGCACAAAACCTGACTGCGATCGAAGACACTACCGGTGAGTTTGCACTGCATCTGGATGACGGTCGAATCATAGATGCGAAAGGCTGGGCGGCAGGCTGGGAATGGACGCACGGCATCGGGCTTTATGGCATTTTGCAGTTCTATCAGCAGACGGGTGAGCCGGAAGTGCTTGCCATTATTGACGACTGGTTCAGAGCAAGGCTTGCAGAAGGAACGCCGACTAAAAACGTTAACACTGTCTGTCCATTATTAACGCTAGCCTACCGTTATGAAGAGACACGCAATCCGGCCTGGTTGCCGCTCCTTGAGCGCTGGGCTGAATGGGTAATGTACGAAATGCCACGTACGGAAAAGGGCGGTATCCAGCATGTCGTCATTCATAAAGAAAATAATCAGCAGCTTTGGGATGATACCCTGATGATGACCGTGATGCCCCTGGCGAAAATTGGCAAGCTGCTGGGGCGGCAGGCGTATATCGAAGAGGCTAAATTCCAGTTTCTGACCCATATCCAGTATCTGATGGATCGGGAAACCGGACTCTGGTTTCATGGCTGGACCTTCGAAGGCAACCACAATTTCTCGCGCGCCCGTTGGGCTCGCGGCAACAGCTGGCTGACGGTGTCGATCCCGGACTTTATCGAGCTGTTAGAACTCCCGGAATACGATGCAACACGCCGGTTTTTACTGGAAGTGTTAAATAGCCAGGTTAGCGCGCTGGCAGAACTGCAGGATGAAAGCGGTTTGTGGCACACACTGCTGGATGATCGGGATTCGTATCTTGAAAGTTCGGCTACGGCGGGCTTTGCCTATGGAATTTTAAAAGCGGTGCGCAAGCGCTATATCAGCAGCGACTACGCTGTGGTAGGAGAAAAAGCGATTCGGGGTGTGGTGGGCTGTATCAACGACGAAGGTGAACTGACTCAGTCCTCCTTTGGCACAGAAATGGGACCGAATCTGGACTACTACAGACAGATTCCTCTGACGCCAATGCCTTACGGCCAGGCTATGGCGATTCTGTGTATGGCTGAATATTTACACACTTATCTCTAAACTATGAAGCGTAATGGCGGTCTCTTACTGCCATTACTTTTTTTGTGTGAGGTTGCCAGGATCCGCTCCTCGCTTATTACAAACTTCCAGCTCCAGGAGGTTGTCCGATTGATGCCAGAAGAGGACTTAGAGCGCGTGAAAGGTAAGATGGTGCACAGTCATCAATGGTCAGATGATAGTGCTCATTCCCATCAAAGAGAAAACCTCGTCAGGCGGCTTTTTCAGTCAGATATTACTCAATACCGTATTTTTTTGAGTTAGAAAACCAAGTGGTTTCCAGTTCGGGCTTTTTACCAGCCCCATTTTGTCATTAAGGGAAACGACGCTTTTTTCAATTAGTTCGTGGAAAGTATTCATAAACTCTCATGTTTGAATTGCGGTGAATCGATATCGTACAAAATATCTATCCAAACCTGGATATCCAATACTTTTCAAAAAGCCAGCAAAGGACATACAATGTCTTTAACCGTCTCATTAAATAATAGTAAATCTAAATCAATCACTTAGCTACTCTCCATCTTAGTGTTCTGCTGCTTTAACAATATCAATGACCTGCTCCCCGTTGATTAATACACCTTGATGTTAGTAATGTCTTCATCAATAGCCTGAGGGCATATTTATAGAGAAGCAGGGAGGCGACGTAATCGCCTTTTATTGCTGGCCTTGTGACATTAGCTCAAATCATGCAGTGCCTTATCCAGCGGCGGCGTTAAAAGGATGTCCTGAAACACGACATCAAGCCCAGCCCGTTCTGGCGTACAACACATTGTACCGATCCTGACCGGCCCCGGCGGAAAATAGCTCAGGCGTATTAAAGGCCACGTCTGTCCCTCTGTTGAATATTGCAGTCTCAGGCTGTCTCCTATACGCGTGAGCCTCAGCCAGAACGCTCGCGCATCGCCGGGAAAAACTCCTGTAGCCCAGTCGGAATGGCCAAGCGTCAGCACGCTGCCAATGGCGGGCGCGCCATCGTTATATTCAATACCCGCTTTTAGCCAGTGCTGTTCATCACCTATCATCATCAGTCCGGCCTGATCGTACAGCGTGGTAAAGTCTGCGCAGATCTTGAGCTGGAAAGTAAAATCTCCCTCAACCTCAGTGGCAAAGACATGACCGGTAAAGCGCTCAAACCCGTACCAGGTTTTGCGCCAGAAATCAGTTTTATCATCGGTGGTGACCTGTAGAGTGTCATTCTGGCACTGCCACTTTGCAGGCTCATTTATCCAGGCAAACGATGTAAACATAACAGCTCCAGAATGGGTTATGGCTGACTTCACAAACACATCAGTAGAAACCTAAGCACCCCTAATACCAAACGTCATCATTCATAACGACCTTCAGATCGTCGATGTCCTTGAGTTTACGGACGTAAAATTAAGCGGATGTAACGTTCAGAAAAAGCCTTCCGTGTAGATCCTCTTCGAGGGTATTTGTACATCAGAGTAGAGGACTCCCCATTCAGAGAGTCCACTAAAATGGATGCACTACACACCCAAAGAGGGGGGGTAACGTGTCGGGTGGCGCTTTGCTTATCCGACCTACCGAATCCCAACTCTGAACGGATTCTGTAGGCCCGATAAGCCTGGCGCCATCAGGCGTTAGTCGTCCGCGTTGGTATCAAACGTTTTTACGCTCAATGGTCTGCTCGCCCCAGAACAGCGAGTCTTTGTCGGTTTTGTCGAAGGCGATCACCAGCACTTCATCACTGCCTTCTTCCCAGATTTTCTCGGCCAGTTTTTCGTCATAGTTTGCGACTTCAAAAATCGCCTCGGCGATCTCTGGTGACGTATTACGTAAACGCGCAAATTCTCCGACGCGATGTGCTTTAGCTTCTTGAGTTGGCATAGTGAACCTCCTGTTGAGTATTAACCTTTCAGTTTAGCAGCCAGACCGGCAACGTATTCACCCTGATAGCGGGCAATGTTCAGTTCTGCTTCCGACGGCTGGCGTGAGCCGTCACCCCCGGCAATGGTCGTTGCACCGTATGGCGTGCCGCCGCGGACCTGTGAAATATCAAACAGCTCCGGCGTGCCGTAGCCGATGGGCACGATCACCATCCCGTGATGAGCCAGGGTCGTCCAGGTCGACGTGATGGTCTGCTCCTGACCGCCGCCGGTGCCGGTAGAGCTAAATACGCTGGCGATCTTGCCGTGTAACGCATTTTTGGCCCACAGGCCACCGGTCTGGTCGAGGAAAGTGCGCATCTGCCCGGACATATTGCCAAAGCGCGTCGGGGTGCCAAAAATAATGGCGTCGTAATCGCCCAGCTCCTGCGGTGATGCTTCCGGCGCATCCTGCGCTTTGCCTCCGGCTTTGGCAAAGGCGTCTGCCGGCATGGTTTCCGGTACGCGTTTGATCACCACCTCCACTCCCTCGACTTTCCTGGCGCCGTCCGCCACTGCATGAGCCATGGTCTCGATGTGTCCGTACATGGAATAGTAGAGCACCAGAATTTTCGTCATTTCGCTTCACTCCTCGCATGATTTAGAAGGCAGCGGCATGCTGCGCTCTTTTAAAGATATGACGTGACGGCGAGACTGCAAATTTTGAGGGCATTTATTTGATTTCAAACATAAAACAGGGAGGCCTCTTTTACGTAGCAAAATGAAACATTTTCGGTATTGTGGATTTTTAGAATGATAAGAACGGCTTATGGTTTCGTTTTAGCGAACGTCATACGAAAGGCTGATTTCATATTGCAGAATATTACGGTTAGCTGGCTGAATACCCATACTCCACTAAGCTTAGGTTCACGTGGCGCAGTTAAAGACACTTTTTTAGCGCCATCAGGTGAAAGAATTCGCTTTCACTGAATACAGTATTAAGTCTTATGTTTTATAACTCTGGAGGTCCGACATGGCAAACCATCGTGGTGGGTCAGGTAATTTTGCAGAAGACCGTGAAAGAGCATCAGAAGCAGGACGTAAAGGTGGCCAGCAAAGCGGGGGGAACTTCAAAAACGATCCTCAACGCGCATCCGAAGCTGGCAAAAAAGGGGGCAAAAATAGCCATGGCGGCAACAAAAGCAGTTAAGTTGCAGCCGTCTGAAGTATGGGTCTCATGACCCCTGGCACCCCCCGCCGCCGGGCCTCCCGGCGGTTTTTTTATGTCTGTTATTGAAGTGTTATCAAATTCCTTTCACACTAGCGGATTGACTCATTGTGCTGGTGCCTCATGTCCTCCTCCCGTTATGCCTTTTCGATCAAACCGCAGGAAGCGATCCTGATCCTTATCACCATGTTCTGGGGTGGGACTTTTCTTGCCGTGCAGTACGCCGTTACGCTCAGCGATCCCTTCTTTTTTGTTGGCCTGCGCTTCGCCACGGCGGCTATCGCGGTAGCGATCATCTCTCTGAAAACCCTGCCTGGCCTGACCATGACCGAACTGAAAGCCGGACTGGCAATCGGCATCTCCATTGCAATGGGCTACAGTCTGCAAACCTGGGGGCTGCAGTCGATCCCCAGCAGTAAATCAGCCTTTATCACCGCCATGTATGTCCCGCTGGTGCCGCTGTTGCAGTGGCTGTGCCTGCGCCGCATGCCGGGTGTGATGTCCTGCATCGGCATCGTGCTGGCCTTTATCGGCCTGATCCTGCTGGCGGGGCCAGACGATAACCTGCTGGCGCTCGGACCGGGGGAGATGATCACCCTGGTGGGTGCGGTGGCGATTGCCGCTGAGATTATTTTGATCAGCGCCTGGGCCGGAAAGGTGGACGTCAAGCGCGTCACCGTTGTGCAGTTGGCCACTGCCTCGCTGGTGGCGTTTCTGTCGATGCTCCCGGCGGGGGAGTCCGTGCCGCCGCTCTCGTCAGGCCTGGTGATTGTGGCCCTCGGGCTGGGGATTTTCAGCGCCATTATTCAGGTCACCATGAACTGGGCGCAGCGCAGCGTCTCGCCAACCCGGGCGACGGTGATCTACACCGGGGAGCCGGTGTGGGCAGGGATTTTTGGCCGTCTGGCCGGGGAGCGCCTGCCGTTACTCGCCCTGGTGGGGGCAGCCTTTATTATCGCGGGCGTGCTGGTGAGCGAGCTGAAGCTTAAAAGAAAGAAAAAGGCGCTGGCGGAGGCCGACAGCGCCACGCTGGATCAAGGTTCCTGAGTCACGGCTTCGCCCTGTGGGACTGCCGCCATCCGGCGGCTGAGCAGGGCGTTAAGCGCAATCGCGCCAAAGGTGGCGGTGCCGATCCCGCCCAGGGTAAAGCCGCCCAGGGAGAGGGCAAAATCACCGGCGCCCAGTACCAGGGTCACGGCGACCATAATCAGATTGCCGTTCTGACTAAGATCGACCCGGTTCTGCACCCAGATCCGCGCCCCGGCCACCGCAATCAGCCCAAACACTACGATTGACGCCCCGCCAATTACCGCTGCCGGAATGGTGTGGATCAGCGCGCCAAATTTAGGTGAAAAGCCCAGCAGGATGGCGATCACCGCCGCCGCCACGAACACCAGCGTCGAGTAGACCTTGGTCACCGCCATCACGCCGATATTCTCGGCATAGGTGGTCACGCCGCTGCCGCCCACCGAGCCGGAGAGCATGGTCGCCAGCCCGTCGCCGACAAAGGCCCGCCCCATCCACGGGTCCATATTGCGCCCGGTCATTCCGGCTACTGCCTTCAGGTGGCCGAGGTTCTCTGCCACCAGAATTACCGCCACTGGGGCGATCAGCATCATCGCCTGGCCGTTAAAGGTGGGTGAGGTCAGCTGCGGCAGGCCAAACCACGCCGCCTGCTGCACAAGGGCGAAATCGACCGGTTTGCCAAATCCCAGTACGCTGGTGAGCAGGGCGTAGATCAGGCAGGCGAGGATCAGCCCCACAAGGATCAGCAGCCGCTGGATCATCCCCCGGGTAAACACCGCCACCAGGCCAATGCACAGCACCGTGACCACCGCCATCCAGCTGTCGAACGCCGAGCCGGACACCCCTTTCACGGCGATGGGGGCGAGGTTCAGGCCAATCGCCATTACCACTGCCCCGGTGACCACCGGCGGCATCAGGCGTTCTATCCAGCGGGTACCGAGCTTCATCACCACCAGGCCAATGACGGTGTAGATCGCCCCGCAGGCGATAATCCCGCCCAGCGCCACGCTCAGTTGTGGGTTAATCCCTTGCCCGTTAAAGCCGGTGGCGGCAATCACCACCCCGACAAAGGCCGCGCTGGAGCCGAGATAGCTTGGCACCCGTCCGCCGGTGATGACAAAGAACAGCAGCGTGCCGATCCCCGACATCAGTATCGACAGATTGGGATCCAGCCCCATCAGAATGGGCATCAGCACCGTGGCGCCAAACATCGCCACCGCGTGCTGGACACCCATCACCGCGGTCTGCGCCAGCGGGAGGCGTTCATCCGGCGCGACCACGCCGCGGTCTGAAGAGGTCGATTTCAACTGCCAGTGAGGAAAACCGAATAGTGCCATCAGCTGCTCCTTAAGGAGGGTTAACAGGCGGGTCGCATTAGGGCGTGGTAGCCGCGGTCAAACCACACCAGGCCCTGAGGCACCGGGTGGCGGGTTATAGCAACGATCTCGCAAAACAGAATGTCGTGCGTGCCGACGCTCACCACCTGGCTAATGCGGCAGTCGAACGAGGCCAGCGCGTCGTCCAGCCGCGGGCAGCCGGTGTCCCCGGTCTGCCACCGGGCGGCGGCGAAGCGTTCTGCCATCGGGGTCTTGCCACCAAACAGATTGGAGAGCGATTCCTGCCCGGCGCTCAGGGTGTTAACGCACAGGGTGCGGTTGTCGTTAAAAACCGGCCACACCGAAGCGCCGCGATTGAGGCATACCAGCAGCGTCGGCGGCGAATCGGTGACGCTGCACACCGCGCTGGCGGTAAAGCCCGCCTGTCCGGCCGGGCCGTCAGTGGTAATGATATTCACCGCCGCCCCGAGGCAGGCCATGGCATCACGAAAGTCTTGTTTATCAATGTTCATGGTTGCTCCTTATACCAGCCCGCAAGCGTCATCAAAGCTCAGGCGGGGCAGGCGGCCGTAAAGTTTGCTTGTATCGCCATAACCGATGTTGATCAGCAGATTGCTTTTCAGGTTGCTGCCGGTGAAGAACGCGGCATCCACCTTCTCCCGGTCGAAGCCGGACAGCGGCCCGGTATCCAGCCCCAGCGCCCGGCAGGCGACAATCAGATACGCGGCTTGCAGGGTGCTGTTACGAAAGGCGGTCTCCTCGGCAAGCTGCGGGCTGGCGGTGAACCAGCTCCGGGCATCGCCATGGGGAAACAGCTCCGGCAGCCGATCGTAAAACTGGCTGTCCCAGGCAACGATGGCCGTCACCGGGGCGGTGAGAGTTTTTTGCAGGTTGCCGCTGGAGAGGGCCGGGCGCAGTTTCTCTTTGCCTTCCGGGGTGCGGATAAACACCATCCGCGCCGGAGAGCAGTTGGCAGAGGTGGGTCCCCACTTCATCAGTTCGTATATTTCACGCAGCGTCTCGTCGCTGACCGGGCGGTCCAGCCAGCCGTTATGGGTCCGCGCTTCGGTAAACAGCGCATGCTGCGCGGTTGGGGTGATGGCTTCACTCATGGCAACTCCTTCGATAAACGTTCATGGCGGTGCAGCAGACTGGCAAGCCCGTTTTGCAGCAGGGCGTTGAAAACCTCCGGCTCGGTAACGTTGCAGGCGTGGCCGCCCCGGGGCATCACCGTCAGGGTGCTGTCGGGCAGGGCGGCGTGGAGCTGGGATGAACAGACGGCAGGCACCAGCAGATCGTCGGCAGAGCAGATCGTTAACACCGGGCAGCGGATCTCTGTCGCCAGGCGGCTGAAATCGGCCCGCTTGAGGGCGCTCAGTCTGCGCAGCAGGGTGGTTTTACCCTGAAAATGGGCCAGCGCCAGCGCCTCTTCGGCCTCCATGCGCGGCTGACGGGCGGCCATCCAGTCGGCGGGATAGAGAAACAGTGGCTGGGCTTCTACCCACGCCTGCGCGCCACCGGCATGCAGCAACCGCTCGCGCATCTGAAAACAGCGCCGGGTATGGGGATGCAGCGTCAGCCAGCCGTTGACGCACACCAGCGCGTCGATCGCGCCAGGACGATCCACCGCCAGCTGCAGGCCGATCAGCGCTCCCAGCGCATGGCCGACCACCGAAAAGCGCCCGATCCCGGCGGTGCTGAGCGCCTGCCACAGCTCATCGGCCATCTGCGCCAGGCTGTAGTCCTCCGGCAGTTCGCCGGGATTGTTGCCGGTGCCACGCTGGTCATAGCAGACCACCTGGTAATCCTGCTCCAGATCGGCCAACTGGGGCAGCCAGTAGCTGCCGCTGCCGCCCAGCCCGGCGCTTAACACCACCACCGGCGCGCCCGCAAAGGGCGGGGGTGAAATTGAAAGGTTCATGGCAACCTCACTGACCGATGTGGGCAATGGTGGCGATCTCCACCAGCGCCTCGGGTTTTACCAGCCCGCACTGAATGCAGAACCGCGCCGGTTTATCGCCAGGGAAAAACTCGGCATAGATTTCGTTAATCGCGGCGTAGTTTTTCCAGTCGGTAATAAAGATGCTGTTGAAGGTCACGTCCGCCATCGTCCCGCCCGCCGTTTCGATAACGCGCTGGATAGTCTGTAGCACGTGGCGGGTTTGCGCCTTTGGGTCATCGGGAAACACCACGTTGTTGTGGGCGTCGAACGGCAGGGTGCCCGAGACGTAGACCACGCCATCTGCCAGCGTACCTGGCACAAAGGGGGCGATCGGCGTACTGGTGCCTGGCGGGATAATCACAGATTTTGGCATTGGCTCACTCCTCAGGCGATGCGGGCATAGGTGGATGGTGAAAGGGCGTCGCAGAAGGTGGCGACGTCGCTGACCCAGCCGAAAAAGGTTTCGATGTTAAACAGCGCGGCCTGCTGGGCAAACGCCGGGCCTGCCTGGTGGGTGGCGTCTTCCAGCACCACCCCGAAATATTCAAGAAAGAAGCCGTCGCGCAGGGTCGATTCCACGCACACGTTGGTGGCTATGCCGGTGAAGATCAGATGGCGGATCCCCCGGCTGCGCAGCAGGCTGTCCAGCGGGGTATTAAAGAAGCCGCTGTAGCGCGGTTTCGGCAGCACGATATCCCCCGGCTGCGGCACCAGCTCGTTCACCAGCTGGTAGTCCCAGCCGCCTTTCGCCAACAGTTTGCCCTGCAATTCCGGGCGCTGGCGCATGGTTTTCAGGGCGTTGGATTTGTGGAAGTTGGGCGAGCCGGGGCCGCCTGCCTCCACGTACTCTTCATCCCAGCCGTTCTGGAACCAGATGATCTGGATCCCGGCCTGGCGAGCCGCAGCCACCGCGGTGCGAATATTGTCGATCACTGGCCGGGTGGCGGAGACGTCAAACCCGGCGAGGTCAAGATAGCCGCCAGGGCTGGCGTAGGCGTTCTGCATATCCACCACGATCAGCGCGCTCTGGGCGGGATCGAAGGTGATAGCTTCCGGGCGTGCGGGCAGGGTCGTCATTACGCGACCTCCTTCGTGACAGCGGGAAGATGCGATCGGCACGTCATCAGCGGCTGGATGCGCTCGCCAAAGGTTTCAATTCCGGCCAGGAAATCATCAAAGGTGAGCAACACACCTTCGGCACCGGGTACGCTCGCCACTTCATCGAGCATCCGCGCCACGCTGGCATAAGAGCCGACCAGGGTGCCCATATTGATATTCACCGCGGAGGTCGGGTCTGCCATCTGCCGCACGTTGGTGTCTGCCCCGGAGCGGGTATCTTTCTGGCTCTGTTCGCTGAGCCAGCTCAGGGCTTCGTCGTCAGCCCCGGCTTTGTAATGCTCCCACTTCGCCCGTGCCGCCTCGTCGGTTTCGTCGGCTATCACCATAAACAGCACATAGGAGCCGACATCGCGCCCGGTTTTTTCAGCGGCCTGTTTCATGCGGGCCGCGGTGGGGGCGAAGGCCGTCGGCGTATTGACCCCTTTGCCAAAGCAGAAGTTGAAGTCGGCATAGTTTGCTGAGAACTCCATCCCCGCATCGCTCTGCCCGGCGCAAATCACCTTCATGGGCACCGAGGGCTGCGGGCTGACGCGGCAGTCGTTCATGGTGAAGAACTCACCTTTAAAGTCGCTTTTGCCGGTGCCCCACAGATCGCGCAGGACCTGAACATACTCGGTGAGATAGTCGTAGCGCTTCGAGAAATACTCATCGCCCGGCCAGAGTCCCATCTGCTCGTACTCCGGTTTTTGCCAGCCGGTAACGAGATTGACGCCAAAGCGGCCGCCGGAGATGGTGTCGATGGTGGAGGCCATCCGCGCGACAATCGCCGGGGGCAGGGTGAGCGTGGCGGCGGTGGCGTAGATCTGGATGCGGGAGGTGACGGCCGCCAGCCCGGCCATCAGGGTGAAGGACTCCAGGTTGTGATCCCAGAATTCGGTTTTGCCGCCGAAGCCGCGCAGCTTGATCATCGACAGGGCAAAATCGAAGTGGTAGTGCTCCGCTTTTTGCACAATGGCTTTGTTCAGCTCGAAGGTCGGCATGTACTGCGGCGCGTGGGTGGAGATAAGCCAGCCGTTATTGCCAATGGGAACGAATACACCAATTTTCATCACTAACCTCTCTTCATCTCAACATGGGGTGAAAGTCAGACGTGGCGCTGCATCCTGCATCTCCTGTTCAGCCGCGTAAGCCTGTTTTGCAAAGCGGATGCCAGGTTTGAAATTACTAATGTTATTAATGTGTTAATGATTGGTTGAGGAAAAGCAGGCGATAAAAGTGGACTGTCTGGTCAAAATAGTTGCACACAAAGCAGGCAGTCGTGCGCGGTAGCGGTGCAGATTGTCGTGGTAACTCAGGGGTTTTTGCTATGCTGGGTGCAGATCAACAAGGAGTGAGCCAATGGTACAAGGCGCAGTGAAAACGGGCGGTAAACGTTCCCAGGCAGTGAGCGCGAAAAAACAGGCCATTCTCTCGGCGGCGCTGGAGACCTTTTCGCAGTTTGGCATTCACGGCACGCGCCTGGAGCAGGTAGCCGAGCTGGCGGGGGTGTCGAAAACCAATCTGCTCTACTACTTCCCCTCAAAAGAGGCGCTGTACGTGGCCGTTCTGCAACAGATCCTCGATATCTGGCTGGCGCCGCTGAAGGCGTTCCGCGAAGAGCTGACCCCGCTGGTGGCGATCCAGCAGTATATCCGCCTCAAGCTGGAGGTCTCCCGCGACTATCCGCAGGCCTCACGGCTGTTCTGTCTGGAGATGTTGCAGGGGGCACCGCTGCTGAAAACGGTGCTGAGCGGGGACATGAAATCGCTGGTGGATGAGAAGTCGGCGATCATTGCCGGTTGGGTGGACACTGGCAAACTGGCCCCGGTGGATCCGCACCATCTGATCTTTATGATCTGGGCCGCCACCCAGCACTACGCCGACTTTTCCGCTCAGGTGGAGGCGGTGACCGGCAAGTCGCTCAAGGATGATGACTTCTTCCACAGCACCGTGGATAACGTGCAGCGGATGATTATCGAAGGGATCCGGGTGCGTTAACTGGACGGCGGAAGCGGGCAGCTTAAATCGCCCTCTTCACACTGCATCAGCGAGGCCAGGAAAGCATCCCGTTCGTTGGTTTTCTCCGTCATGCACTGGTTAATGATCATCGGCTGCACGGAGCCGCCTGCGGTACCCGAGCCGATAAGGGCGCAGTCGGCATCGCGCAGGGCGATCCACGCCTGCTGGGCTTTTTTCAGCAGATCGCGCTGGGGTGTCGCGGCGCGCTTCATAACGGCCTGATACGTCTGGTTCAGGGTTTTATCCGCCGCCTGATACTGTTGCGCGGTGCAGGTGTTCATCTCAACTTGGGTGCTGGCGTTACCGCACTCATCCGCCAGCGCGCTGGTGCTCAGCAGTAACGCTGCCCCGGCAATAAAAGCTCTTTTCATGTTTCTCTCCGTGTAAAAAAGCCGGATGCGCTACGCTTATCCGGCCGGTGAAAACCACATTGTCACGCTATCTGTAGCCCCGGTAAGCGTAGCGCCACCGGGGAAAGATTGCACGTTTAGCCGATGGTCATCAGGCTGGCATTACCCCCTGCGGCAGCGGTGTTCACGCTCAGGGAGCGCTCCACGTACAGACGCTCCAGCTGCAGATTGTCCTCGCCGCGGGCAAAGCCCTGCACCGACACAATCGCGCCGCTTCGGGCCGCAACCTGTTCGCACAGCTCGCGCAGCTGGTCGGAATCGCCGTGATAGATCACCGCATCAAACGGCTGGCTGGTCAGCACATCCGCTTTCGCAAAGTGAATGCGCGCGGTTACTGCCTTCGGCAGCTGCTTCGCCAGGTCGCGGTGCAGGCCATCTTCCGGCCACAGCACTTCACATCCGGTCGCCAGCGCGGCTGCCAGCTGGATCAGCGCATCCTGCTCGTTATCCGCCACACAGAGCACGCGCTCGCGCGGCATCAGGGTCCAGGTGTTACGCTCGCCGGTCGGGCCAGGCAGCACACGCTGCGTACCCGCCTGGGCCAGCTCGCCATACTGCTGGCACAGCGCCCGCAGTTCAGGACGTTTTTCTGCCCAGGTGGCCAGGGCTTCCAGCGGCTGAGTCAGCACCGCTTTCACCTGGGCATCCACCGGAAGTTGTGCATCCTGACGCGCCAGGGTCACGCCGAGGGCGTTCGCCGGGCGGTTCGCCAGCAGGCGGTACAGGTACATTGGGCCACCGGCTTTCGGACCGGTGCCCGACAGCCCTTCGCCGCCAAACGGCTGTACGCCAACGACCGCGCCAACCATATTGCGGTTCACGTACAGGTTGCCGACTTTCGCGCTGCCGGTCACCTGGGCGATGGTTTCGTCGATACGGGTATGCACGCCCAGCGTCAGGCCATAACCGGAGGCGTTAATCTGCTCAATCAGCTGATCGAGGTTGTTACGGTTGTAACGCACCACGTGCAGCACCGGGCCAAAGACCTCTTTTTTCAGTTCGTCGAAGCTGGCCAGCTCGATCAGGGTTGGCGCCACAAAGGTGCCGCTGGTCCATTCGCGGGCGTCTTCGCTGTTCTCACGCACCGCCTGGAACACCGGACGGCCTTTGGCACGCATCGTCTGAATGTGATTCTCAATATTCGCTTTGGCTTCGGCATCAATTACCGGGCCGATGTCGGTAGTCAGACGGCCAGGGTTGCCCATCCGGCACTCGCCCATCGCGCCACGCAGCATCTTCAGGGTGTGGTCAGCGATGTCATCCTGCAGGCACAGCACGCGCAGGGCAGAGCAGCGCTGTCCGGCGCTGTCGAAGGCCGAGGCAACCACGTCCACCACCACCTGCTCGGTGAGGGCCGAGGAGTCCACGATCATCGCGTTCATGCCGCCGGTTTCCGCAATCAGCGGGGTCGGACGGCCCTGGGCATCCAGACGGGTGGCGATGTTGCGTTGCAGCAGGGAGGCCACTTCGGTGGAGCCGGTGAACATCACGCCGCGCACGCGGTTGTCGGCGGTGAGCTTCGCGCCCACGGTCTCGCCGCGGCCTGGCAGCAGTTGCACCACACCTGCCGGTACGCCCGCTTCCAGCAGGATGTTGATCCCCTGGGCGGCAATCAGCGGGGTTTGCTCGGCCGGTTTCGCCAGCACGCTGTTACCGGCGGCAAGCGCGGCAGCAATCTGACCGGTGAAGATGGCCAGCGGGAAGTTCCACGGGCTGATACAGACCACCGGCCCCAGCGGGCGATGGGTTTCGTTGTCAAAGTCGTCACGCACCTGACCGGCATAGTAGTGCAGGAAGTCAACCGCCTCGCGCACTTCGGCGATCGCGTTGCTGAAGGTTTTACCGGCCTCGCGCACCAGAATACCAATCAGCTGCTGCATCTGATCTTCCATCAGTACTGCAGCGCGCTCCAGGATCGCGGCACGCTCCTGCGGCGGCGTGGCGAACCAGATTGGCGCGTTGTTCACCGCGCTGTCGAGGGCCAGATCCACTTCCTGTTCGGTGGCTTCGCGGGCGAAACCGACGATGTCTTTCGGCTCGGCCGGGTTGATCACCGGCTGCATTTCGCCGTTGCTCACCGGCTGCTCAAGGATCGGTTTGGCCTGCCATTTCTGCAGGGCGCTGTTGAGCAGCGACGAAGAGAGCGAGGCCAGACGGTGTTCGTTCGCCAGGTCCAGACCGGAGGAGTTGATGCGGCCTGCACCGTACAGCTCGCGCGGCAGGGCAATCTTCGGATGCGGCAGACCCACCTGACCTTCCTGAGCGGCCATTTTTTCCACCGCCAGCACCGGATCCGCCACCAGCTCGTCCAGCGGCAGAGTGGCATCGGCGATGCGGTTAACAAAGGAGGTGTTGGCCCCGTTTTCCAGCAGACGACGCACCAGGTACGCCAGCAGAGTTTCATGGGTGCCCACCGGGGCATAAATCCGGCACGGACGGTTCAGTTTGCCATCCGCAACCTTACCGGTAACCTGCTCGTACAGCGGTTCACCCATGCCGTGCAGGCACTGGAACTCGTACTGGCCCGGATAGTAGTTCTGACCGGCGAGCTGATAAATGGCCGCCAGGGTGTGGGCGTTGTGGGTAGCGAACTGCGGGTAAATCAGGTTCGGTACGCCGAGCAGCTTTTTGGCGCAGGCAAGATAAGAGACGTCGGTGTAGACCTTGCGGGTATAGACCGGATAGCCCTCCAGGCCTTCCATCTGGGCGCGCTTGATCTCGCTGTCCCAGTAGGCGCCCTTCACCAGACGGATCATCAGGCGGCGACGGCTGCGGGTGGCGAGGTCGATCAGGTAATCAATCACGAACGGACAGCGTTTCTGGTAGGCCTGGATCACGAAGCCAATCCCGTTCCAGCCTGCCAGCTCTGGCTCGAAGCACAGTTTTTCCAGCAGATCGAGGGAGATCTCCAGACGGTCGGCCTCTTCGGCGTCGATGTTGATCCCGATGTCATACTGGCGTGCCAGCAGGGTCAGGGACTTCAGGCGCGGGTAAAGCTCATCCATCACGCGGTCATACTGGGCGCGATTGTAACGCGGGTGCAGGGCGGAGAGCTTAATGGAGATCCCCGGGCCTTCATAAATGCCGCGGCCATTCGAGGCTTTACCAATGGCGTGGATCGCCTGCTGGTAAGAGACCAGATAGGCCTGCGCGTCGGCAGCGGTCAGCGCCGCTTCGCCCAGCATGTCATAGGAGTAGCGGAAGCCTTTATCTTCCAGCTTGCGGGCGTTGGCCAGCGCTTCGGCGATGGTTTCGCCGGTAACGAACTGCTCGCCCATCAGACGCATCGCCATGTCCACGCCTTTACGGATCAGCGGTTCGCCGCTCTTGCCGATAATGCGGTTCAGGGAGCGTGAAAGGCTGGCTTCGTTATGGGTGGAGACCAGACGGCCAGTGAACAGCAGACCCCAGGTGGCGGCGTTAACGAACAGCGATGGGCTGCGGCCAATGTGTGAATGCCAGTTGCCGTTGCTGATTTTGTCGCGGATTAGCGCGTCGCGGGTGGCTTTGTCCGGGATGCGCAGCAGCGCTTCCGCCAGACACATCAGGGCCACACCCTCCTGGGAGGAGAGGGAGAACTCCTGCAGCAGGCTCTGCACCATTCCGGCACGGCCGGTGGCGGTTTTCTGGCTGCGCAGTTTTTCGGCCAGCTGATACGCCAGGTTATGGGCCTGGGTGGCGATCGGCTCCGGCAGGCGCGCCTGCTCCAGCAGCATCGGGACGGCATCGGTCTCGGCACGGCGGTAGGCGGCGGTAATGGCCGCGCGGCTCACCGACTGAGGCAGGATCTGCTCGGCAAATTCGAGGAACGGCTGGTGGATCTCTTCGACGGCCTCGGCGTGCTCGTCGCCCTCATTAGCGGCACCGGCCAACAGGGCAGGCAGCTCTGGCAGGGCGTCGTCGCTCTCCAGCTTTTCCAGATAATTAAAGATGGCCTGCTTAATTAACCAGTGTGGCGTGCGGTCAATTCGCGTGGCTGCCGATTTAATCCGTTCGCGGGTCGCGTCATCCAGCTTAACCCCCATGGTGGTCATGCCCATGCCAAAAACTCCTGTGATTCAGTAGCGCTAGTGTAGTTAACGTGAAATATCCACTATGTTGCAACTTTGTGCAACCTCGTTAAATGTGACCCGGTTTGCAAGCTGGAAAATGAATGGATTGTTACGGCATGGTTAACCGCATAAAAGATGTGGATTTTCATTTTCAACCCTGGTTTCATGCGGCGCTTAACACTTTTTGCAGGTGCAACCGCGAAAAACGTGAGCGAGTGCAACCTCCAGCAATCTGCTGTGAAACCGGGGATGAAATTGATGTAAATGCAGTGTTAAATCGTTTGTGTCAGAGCAGCGCATACGGCAGGATACGCGCGGCCAACACAAACACACATCATCACCCCCTCGTTCCGGGGGTGGAATAAAGACTGCCGGGAAGGCTGTCGAACATTTTTGCGGAGTATTTAAATGGCAATTAGCACACCGATGCTGGTGACATTTCTTATCTATATTTTTGGCATGATCCTGATAGGGTTCCTTGCATGGCGTTCTACCAAAAACTTTGACGACTATATTCTGGGTGGGCGTAGCCTCGGGCCGGTCGTCACCGCGCTCTCGGCGGGCGCATCGGATATGAGCGGCTGGCTGCTGATGGGGCTGCCGGGCGCTATCTTCATCTCCGGGATCTCTGAAAGCTGGATTGCCATCGGTCTGACCGTGGGGGCATGGATTAACTGGAAGCTGGTGGCCGGGCGTCTGCGCGTGCATACCGAAGCCAACAATAACGCCCTGACCCTGCCGGACTACTTCACCGGGCGTTTTGAAGATAACAGCCGGGTGCTGCGTATTATCTCTGCGGTGGTCATCCTGGTGTTCTTCACCATCTACTGTGCCTCCGGGATCGTGGCCGGGGCGCGTCTGTTCGAAAGCACCTTCGGCATGAGCTATGAGACCGCGCTGTGGGCGGGTGCTGCGGCAACCATCCTCTACACCTTCGTGGGCGGGTTCCTGGCGGTTAGCTGGACCGATACCGTGCAGGCGAGCCTGATGATTTTTGCCCTGATCCTGACCCCGGTGATTGTGATCCTCTCCGTGGGCGGCCTGGGTGATTCTCTGGCGGTGATCCAGCAGAAGAGCATCGAAAACGTCGATATGCTGAAAGGCCTGAACTTTGTGGCGATTGTCTCGCTGATGGGCTGGGGGCTGGGTTACTTCGGCCAGCCGCACATCCTGGCGCGCTTTATGGCGGCAGACTCTCACCACACCATCGTTCATGCCCGTCGTATCAGCATGGCCTGGATGATCCTCTGTCTGGGCGGGGCCTGTGCAGTCGGCTTCTTCGGTATTGCCTACTTCACCAACAACCCGTCGCTGGCAGGTGCGGTGAACCAGAACGCCGAGCGCGTGTTCATCGAGCTGACGCAGATCCTGTTCAACCCATGGATTGCCGGTATTCTGCTCTCTGCAATTCTGGCGGCAGTGATGTCCACCCTGAGCTGCCAGCTGCTGGTCTGCTCCAGTGCCATCACGGAAGATCTCTACAAAGCGTTCCTGCGTAAAAGCGCCAGCCAGAAAGAGCTGGTGTGGGTCGGGCGCACTATGGTGCTGGTGGTGGCGCTGGTCTCCATCGCGCTGGCGGCTAACCCGGAAAACCGCGTGCTGGGCCTGGTAAGCTACGCCTGGGCAGGTTTTGGTGCGGCCTTCGGTCCGGTGGTGCTGTTCTCGGTTATGTGGTCACGCATGACCCGCAACGGTGCGCTGGCGGGGATGATTATTGGTGCCGTCACCGTTATCGTCTGGAAACAATTCGCGTGGCTGGGGCTGTACGAAATCATTCCAGGCTTTATCTTCGCCAGCATCGGGATTGTGGTCTTCAGCCTGCTGGGTAAAGCGCCGTCTGCCGCGATGCAGAAACGCTTTGCGGAAGCGGATGCGCAGTACCACACCGCGCCGCCAACGAAGTTACAGGCGGAATAATGTGTTCCACCCCTCTCCCTGAGGGAGAGGGAGAACCCTTACCTTCGTAATCTAAGCCGGGCATGCCCGGCTTTTTTCTTGCCAAAATCCGTGATTTACGTTGATATCGCTGTGGGTTGCCCCTGAATACTTCGCGTCGCAGGAAGGTGGCAAGGACGTGAATACTCAGGCGCTTATATAAGTGAGTAACTGGGGTGACGGTGCGTAGCCAACGCACATGCAACGTGAAGCATGAAGGGCAAATAACAATGAGGATAGCGAACAATGATAATCAAAACAGGGCTGATGGCGGGTGCGCTTTTACTGTTGGCAGGATGCAACGCCCCATCGCACAGCACAGCGGATAACACTTGCAAAGCCGATAACCAGATGCAGCAGACCACGCTCTATTTTGGCCTGAACCGTCCGGCAGGGGAGCCGATCACCGGCCAGGAGTGGCAGAAGTTTGTTGACCAGGACGTCACCCCGCGTTTTCGTGATGGCTTAACGGTGTTTGATGCGCGTGGGCAATGGCTGGGTAACGACGGAAAAGTAGCGCGCGAGTCGAGTAAGGCGCTGATGCTCATCCACGGCAAGGATGCCCGGAGCGAAAGCAATATCGAGGCGTTGCGCGGCATCTATAAGCAGCGCTTTGCTCAGGAGTCAGTGATGCGCGTCGACCAGCCGGTGTGCGTGCAGTTTTGAGGTGATGCTGTGTGGCCTGTTGCCCTCACCCAAGGTGAGAGGATTAATTCAAAAACGGCAATGCGCGTTGTAATGCCAGCCAGTTAAGCCCGGTGGATTGTTCCGTTCACCTCATGTTCAGCAGAACTTGGCATTCCACAACCCGTGAACGTGACAAGGGGGGCCGCCGGGCCCCCCTTGTCAATCCCCGCGGCCCCGCAATGAAACCGGTGCTTCGCACTGCGCTCACCTCCCGACCGGCTGCCTGCGGTCGGCTCAACTCG
>Ga0209796_10000120_pt1 | contig 95062 bp, 103 predicted proteins | sample AgamicOrSfrz_FD_187167 | JGI IMG/M metagenome (GOLD analysis project Ga0209796, IMG submission 187167) | Agave microbial communities from Guanajuato, Mexico - Or.Sf.rz (SPAdes) (version 2) | ecosystem: Host-associated > Plants > Phyllosphere > Phylloplane/Leaf | place: Guanajuato, Mexico...
GCTGTAAGCGTACTATTCACAAACAGCTCATCAGATACGTCTCGAATGCGCTGCGGAATATTTAAGTTTCGACCAGACTGCAGTAAAATGTCGTGATACTTCCATACGCCTTCTTTACCGATATTTTCAAATCCGCTGCTGTAAGGCGTATATTCATGAGCGTCGATGACAACTTCTGGTGAAAAACGGTTAAATTCAGCTCGTACGCTCTGCACTTCTGGGCTTTCAAGCTTTATGTAGTCGCGGTTTCCATCTAAATTATTTGCTAGCTGGCGCTTGAATGCATAAGATCCGTCTGGATTAATGCGCGGGACAATCACGATGTTCACTTTATTTAGCACATCTTTTCCAAAGTCTTCTGTCAAACGCGTTGCCACGGCGAGTACGGATTCACCGCTTGCCGGTTCATTTCCGTGAATTTGACTTTGAAGCCAAATCGTTGGCTTTTTGGATGTTTTTCCATCCGCAAATTTCTTTTCCTTTGAAAAATACAGAGCTGGAATGTCACGCCCTTGCTGTGACTTTCCGATAATCTTCAGCTTTACGTACGGACTTTTATGAGCAAGCTTTTGGACATAGCTCATCATTTCTTCTTGAGTCGTAAATGCGTCTTGTCCTTTCAGAAATGCCGGCGTCGCTTCATTCACCTTTATTTCCGGATAAAGCGCTTTAATTTTTTCCGGCTGACTATAGTCTTTTCCGTAATAAGGCATCTCAGCTTGTACCGCAAGTGGCGACAGCAATAATCCAATCGACAAAAGAGCCGGCACGGCCGTTCGTTTTACAGTTTTTTTCATTCATCTACTCCTCCCCATCCCTTTGATTAGACATTTTAAATTTTTAAAATATTTAAAATGTTTCATAAATAATTATACCGTTTAAGGAAATAACTTCAAGATAAGGGAGCTGAACCTTTTTGACTATTTTAATGTAAGAGAAGAGTGCGATTTTATAACAAAGAGATTAGGACATAACAAAATCAACTCTATATGAAGACGACCAATCAGGATAAATGATCTCAACCGCTTTTCCCGCAGGATCCTTCACCTTCAATCAACTGCTAGAAGGAATGAAACAAATGAAATCTCCGTTCGCTATAACAAAAAAAATGCACCCCTAATCAAACATGTTGATCAATGGTTCATTTTTCATTTCAGCTAAAATACGTTTGTTCCAGCCTCTTTTTTATGTATGAACTGCTATAAAACTTAGCATTTCCTCGAGCCCGTTTTGCGCTAGTCTAGCTGTTTCATATTCCATGCAGCTATCTCTCCTATGTTCATTTCTTTACGGATTCTAGCGTTTCTAAATCATATCGGCCAATTTCTTTGTTGTTTCTCGTGATGACAAGTTTTCCATGCCTCGCTACCTTTTGGAGTTTTTTTAATTTCTGATCAGATGGAGCCATAGGCATTTCTTTGTTTTTAACAGTCGCGCCCAGATCGTAGTGCACATCGACTTTTCCTTTTTTCATATAGTCAAACTCTTCAATTCCCATACCTGTACCGCACTGCTTATGCCCCTCATCAAATACATTAACGCCTACTGTATTGATAGATGCTTTCTTTAAATCTTCATTCGGTATAATTTTAGCTTCTATTTCGTCTTTATCATTTTGATAGAATTTACGCTTGCCTTGCTGCTTCATTTTAAACTCGAATACAGCGCTTTTGGTTTTACATCGACCATTTTTCCTTTGCTATCTTGTATACCAACTTTTCCAATTAAATTGGCATCATCTGTTATCTTGACTTTCACTTTTTGAATGCTATAGCCGCTCTCTTCTTTGCTAGCAGAGTTTGAGCACGCTACCAATGACATTGCCAAAAAAGCACTCAATGTGCCCACCATAAATTTCTTCATTTTATCACTCCTTTAGGATTAATATACCATAAAAGGAATTTAAATGGATGTTTCTCAGTCGATTTTGTAAATAAGTAAAGAGTCAGCAACCTATTGACTTAAGTTTCCTTATCAACTCTATAGAAACATAAAAAAACTCTCTCCATAAGGAAAGAGCTACTCTATAACAAAGTCCGCTTCTGCTTTTACTACTCCGTTTACAATAACAGCAAGCGTATGCGTGCCGCTGTAATGTTTTCTTGTACTTAAATCTTTAAACGCATGCTTTTTTGTGACTGTCAGCGTTTGACCTGCTTTTGCTTGAACATTTTTTAGCATAAACACTTTTTGACTGCGGTTTCCTTTTGCTTTTACGTAATGAATTCCATACTCTATGCGAAGCGGCATGGGTTTTTCCACGGATAGTTCAAAGGAAAAGTCAATGCTATCACCGATTGTAATAGTATGCGGCTGTAAGCTAAGCCCTGTGACAGTCACGCCAGGATCATCTCCATAGCCGAAAAGAGACAGAGCTTCAGGATCTCCTTTTTTCAAAAGTGAGCGGCACGCATGTTTAACGATCCAGTCGGTTTTAACGTCTTTTCCGTACCAGCTTTTCACCACATCAAGCATCCAGTCTTTTTCTATGTAAGAAATATCATTTAAATGATTGGCTACGCTTTTTCGGACATAGAGCGATTCATCGCATTTTAACTGTTCTAAAATCGGCAGCGTTTGTTTTGGATCTAGCTTTAACGCAGGTACTGATTGTCCCCATGGAAGTCTAGGCCGGCTCCCTTCACTTGCTAATCTGCGAATATGATGGTTTTCATCTCCTGCCCATTCAATCATTTGCTGGAGCATTCGATTTTTATCTTGAATTAAAAACGGACGCACCGCAAATTCTGATGTGGAAAACGGCGTAAAAAAAGCGAGTGCTTTTATTGAAGTTTCCCAATCGTTCAATCCGTACAGTTCAACGTAATCTGGAAAAATCGTGCCTTGAAGTCCTCCTACCGTTGGAGCCACTTTATAGAGGATATGAAGTGCTTCTTCATAATCTCCCGGCAGCACTTCATGCATGGAAAGCGTAATTCTTCTCATGCGCTCTTTCAGCGCCAAGTCTTGCCAATCTTGTTGAAAAACAAGCGCATGAAATGCTTTTTTATCAAATGAACTCATTTCACGTGAAAAAGCGTCGCTTAAGTGCGTAATCAATTCTTCATTAAACACGCTTTTACGTAATTCTTCAGCCATACTTATCCCTCTTTTCCAGGCAGTATTTTATTTTCTTTTGAATAAATCGCCCGCTCGTACATCCCTTTTTTAAAAATTTGCATGAACAGCTGCTTATTTTTAACTTCTTTAAATCCGTACTGACTGTACAAACCGTGAGCATCTTTTGTTGCCAATAAAATTTTTCGTACGTGTTGAATCGGCTGATAGCGAATCATTTCTTGTACCAGCGCTTTTCCAAGCCCGTTGCCTCGTGCGTGCGGAAGAATAAACACATCCGCCAAATAAGCAAACGTCGCAAAATCTGAAATAATTCGTCCGAACCCTACTTGTTTATCGCACTCATCATACACGCCAAAACAAACGGAGTGTTCAATGGACGTTTGAACAAGGTGAAGCGGAATTCCTTTTGCCCAGTATGATTCATGATGAAGGTACGAGTAGATGACATCTATATCAAGCTTTTCTTTATTCGTATGTATGGTAAACTGATGATTTTCTTTCATGCTGCATCCTCCTTGCTTCTCTATCATAGCACAAATGTTCGTAACAGAAAAAAGCCTTTTCTGTAAAAGGCTTTTTTGCTTAGTATGATATTTTTTTAGAAACAGAAGCATTTTTTCTATAGCGTCTTGCGACTATGTAAATAAGCGGACTGCCAATAATCGTCGGCAAAAACCAATAAGAAAGTGCCGGAAGCTTGTTTAACAGCGGAATACTGTCTCCAACATTTACAAGCAGTGCGGTAACAGCTCCGATATAAGACCCCAGCATACCGCGAATATGATGCTGAAGCCAGTTCTTCCATTTTCGCTTGCGTGCTGCATAGCCATAAATCGCTAATCCGTATGAAAACACGGCAATATAAAATAAATAAGCAATTTCATTCCATTTCCAAATCGCTAACATGATAGCTGTGGCAGCTAGTGCTGCATAAGAAGCGTGATACACTTCTCCCCATTTGGTATGCCGTCCTTTTTTCTTAGCCGCTAGCATAGACACCATTCCTGAAAGCAAACAAATCATGCCCAGTCCAATATGGGTACTTAATATAACTCCAAATAAATTCAACGTGCTCTCTCCTTTTACGTACTTCTCTCTTATATCTTCGGCTAGCGGACTTATTTTTTAACAAAATATTCCTTTTTACTTTCCAACTCTTTACTTACATGATCCATATGCTGCACGTTAAAAAGCGCATACTTGCTTTTCTTTATGTATTATATTTTGCTAACGGAGCCGCGCGAGTGCTGCGTGATCTGGGAGCAATGCTTCTCACCCTCGTCTAGCCCCATACGCCACTTTTTATGCTGGCTTTAATCACTGGCGGCTTCTTTAAAATCGGTCTGTTTTTCTATGCCACTGTGCTGGGCCTTTCCCACGTTTTTAAGCTTAAAAACCCGTCACCGCTTGTATTTCCAATCGGCTTAGTCGTTTTGTTTTATTCATTGTCTCTTGCTCAAAACTATTTCGAACACGTATATGAAGGGTTAAAAATCATTCCGTTCACTTTACATCTTCCGTTTCAAATTGTCATTCCTGCTCTTTTACTCGTGATCGATTTTTAAGAGATCGAAAAAAGTACAGTCCATCCCTGTGAAAAATACCGCAGAAAATTCGTAGTATGTCCATTTCTCTATTGGATTTAATCTCCTAAAATTATACAATATAGTCAAGAAGCCAAAAGGAGAACCAATATGATTGGATTAATTCTTTCTATTTTAATATTTAACATTCTTGCTTTTAAAACAAACAAGCGCTTCACAGCAAATCAAATTGTTCACATTTGGATGTTCACCATTGCTGCTCAGCATATCTTTGACGTCTTCATTAATTTCAAATTTCACGGCTACTGGTATTTTACACAAGAGACAGACTGGCAAGGTATTTTTGCCTATACTGTTCTCACTCCGCCTGTGAACATGCTTTTTCTTACCTACTATCCTTTTGCCGGAAAGCTCACAAAAAAAGCCGCCTATATTTTACTTTGGTCGGTTGCTGTTTTACTTTACGAAGTAGTGGCCCTTCTCCCTGCTCCTTGGGGTTATTTTCACTACGGATGGTGGACGTGGTGGTACTCGCTCCTGCTAAATCCACTGTTGTTTTGGATGTTGGTGCAGTATTACCGGTGGGTGTGTAAGTTGGAGAGCAGTTCTAAACCAATATAAGTAAGCAAGAAAAAACGATAGCCCTTCAGGCTATCGTTTTTTTATCATTGAGATACCATTACTTTTTGGCGAACGTGCTCTAAGTGATCACGAACTGCTTCTGCTGCTTCTTCTGGCTCTCCATTTTTAATCGCTTCAAAAATACGCTCATGGTCGGCATCCGTTTGCTTGCGATTTTCTTTTTGGCTTTTATTTAACGAATAAGCAAGCGCTTTTCGATACAAATGGCCTAAATCTTCTACAGCATGAAGAAGGAATGAATTGTGAGCTGCTTTCACTATATCATGGTGAAAGCGATAGTCCGCTTCATGTCCAATTTCTTCACTGTTGTGAACCGTCTTTTTAAATGCTTCTAACGATTCTTTAATTTCAATCAGTTCTTCATCTGTACGGCGCAGCGCGGCTAAGCTTGCTGCCTGCGACTCAATGATAATACGCATTTCAATTAATTCAAGAACTTGATCTGCTTCAACCATTTCAAACGTCATTGGATCAAGCATACCCACTAAGTTTACACGCTTTACGTAGCTTCCTCCGCCTTGTCTTGATTCAATCAATCCGCTGGCAGAAAGAACGCTTAGCGCTTCACGAATTGGTGCGCGGCTCACTCCAAACATTTTGGATAACTCATGTTCTGACGGCAAACGAGACTCTGGCGGGAACGTTTTCTCTTTAATCATCTTTTTTAATTGATCAAGCACTTGACTAGACACTTTTTTACGCTCAATAGGTACAAACATACTTCTATTCCTCCTCCAAGTAATTATCTCTCTCTTTTTATAGTGTTCATCGGCTCCAGTATAACTGTGTGTATTCCGATTTATGTAAACGCTTCAATCTTTGTATTACAAGTATACATTATTTCAATTCAAATGTGTTGATAAAATTTTACTATTATTGTTATTATACCATGAAAACAAGTTATAAATGAATAACGATTCATGGTTTTTTGACATAATACCACTATCTTACATATAATCCGTATACAATCATAATCGCCGCGTCCGCTAACGCATGACTAATAATTGCCGCTTCGGCACCATATCGCTCCCTTATACCCGCCCACGTTATACCTGCTAAAAAAACGCCTGCAGCCGAGATCCAATTAAAAGGAAACGCAAAAACGGGCAGAATAATAAACAGGTGATAAAGCGTATAAAAGCTTGATGTAACAATGGTTGAAGCGGGTAAGGGCAGATGCTTCTTCACTTTATTCTGTATATATACGCGCCAATATATTTCTTCCAAATAAGGATTAATAAAAATCAAAATGACGGCTGAAATGATCACTTTCCATCCGCTAAATCCCCATATTTGCAAAACCGCTTGCATATCTTCTACATGAAAGATTTTACCAGAAAAAAGCAGGCTGCTTCCAATTATCACAGCGGCACATAGAACTCCGCTCAGAGTTCCCACATACAGAGATTTTTTTGTAAGCGCTACCTTCAAGTTAATTTTATTATTTGCATATAAAATTATAAACATCCAGCCGTAAAAGCACACAAATGTTACCAACACATTTTGGATAAGCCACAAACCGAAAAAAACAAAGATTGTAGGCATAAGCAGCAAAAACAAAAATTTTATCACGTTTATGGCGCACCTTCTTTAAGAGACGCTTTTCTTTTACCTAGTAAACCTTTCGTATTCAAAAGGTTTACTATCTTTTATCTTATAAAAGTCCAGGGGTATTTTCAATTATTTTTTAATTCCTGCTCCAGCTCGCGAAGACTTTCAGCAAGCTTTTTCTTTTCTTCTTCAAAGTGAGCATCATTTTTAAAAGCAGGAGCTGAAGGCTCTGTCTCTTCATTTTCTTTTAGCCAATCCGGCGTCAATTCCTTGCGAACAACGCGCTTTTTATTAGCGTAGGAAAGCGGCTTTTCAGTCTGATGACTCGCTAGCGTGCGCTGTGATGTTACATAATGCTTATGAAAAAGATGCTGTTTAATGTAGGCAAATGCTCGAATGGTATCGCCGCTGTATTTAGGCACGTAGTGATCAAATGCTTCATGCAGTCCAGCTAGCGCCTCTTCTATAGGTATTTCGCTTTTGGCGACTTCATACATATGCTTCAAGTCACTAGCTGAAGGATACACCCCTCGGTTTCTTCTAGCAATAAAAGCGGCTTCTAACGTTTGTACATAAGCGTCATGCGCGTCTTCTTCTCTTTTTATTTGATTTGTATTTTCTGCTGTAGTCTCTGTTAATGAAGCCTTCACTGTGACCGGCTCCGCTGCTTCAATTTGACTCTCCCCTTCTGTCAAATTGGCATCTTCGAGCTCTTCAAACTCATCGCTTTGCATAAGCTCTTCTAGTTTCTTATAATCAATCCGGTACCAAACGGTATTGTTAAATTTAGAGCGGTTGTACTTTCCTTTTATAATCATCCCTTCTTTTTCAAGCTTTGAAATGATGCGTTGAATCGTTGAAAGCGACCAAAACGGAAACTGCTGCAGCCACTGCTGATTGGTGTTGTATACCCATGTATATCCGTCCTGCACGTTTACGCTTTTTTCAAGCCAGTAGTGAAGCTGCTGAAGAAACAGGGCTCCGTTCACTCCTACTTTGACTGCCAGCGCCGGCAGTACAATTAACAGCTGATCTTTTAATAATAATTTACTCATTATATCATCTCCTTTGTTATGTAAAATAGCTACTATATATATACAAAGAAAACGAAAAAACGGGGATGCCCGTTTTAAAATCATGTTAAAATATAGAAAAAATGAGGTGAGCATATGATACGTCAAGGCAGAATTGGCGATGAAGCAGGCATCGCAAATGTACACGTAGAAAGCTGGAAATCAACTTATAAAGGACTTGTTCCGGATTCTTTTTTAGATTCATTGAGCGCTGAAAAGCGAAAGCCCGTCTGGAAAAAGCAGCTGGAATCAAATTCTATTTTTGTTGCAGAAGAAAACGGTCAAATCGTAGGCTTTGCTTCTTATGGCAAAAAAAGAACCAGCAAGCATCCTTTCTATAAAGGAGAACTGTATGCCATGTATTTACTCGCAGAGCATCAGCGAAAAGGAATTGGAAAAGCGCTTATGCATAAAATAGCGCAAGAGTTGGCAAACCAACATATACATACGATGCTCACATGGGCTTTTGAACAAAACGGCGCCTGTCAGTTTTACGAAGCACTTGGCGGAAAAAGAATCGATCGTGCTGAGGTTGTTATTGAGGGTACATCTCTATCTGAAGTGGCTTTTGGATGGGACACGCTTAAAAATTTGTAAGACAACTCTCTGGACAGATTTTTTTCTTCACGGTAAACTGTTTAGTTGGTATAAAGAGAAAGGATGACTTACCGTGACGAATTCTACTTATCGAAACATTATTTTGCTGGTTCTTTGTGTCACAGCGGGTATCGTCGATGTGATTGGCTACTTAAGCCTTGGCCATATCTTTACTGCAAACATGACCGGAAACATCGTGCTGCTTGGATTAGCAATCGGAAACTCGCTTGAAACAACTGTTTTTCACTCTCTGACAGCTTTAGGAGGCTTCGTTATAGGAGTTGTAGGAGCTGCAATTTTAGTTGGAAACAAAGAAAAAACGTTTTGGCCTAAAGCCGTAACGATCGCGCTTGGAATAGAAGGATTAATTTTACTTGTTTTTGCACTTTTATCTTCGTTTTCTCCTTCTTTACACTTAACTTACTTATTTATTTTCTTATTAAGCTCAGCGATGGGTCTTCAAACAACGGCGGCTCGAAAACTTGGCGTAGCCGGCATTTCCACAACTGTATTGACAGGGACGCTTGCTAACTTTTTTGAAGACGTAACGGCACGTTTTCGCAGTTCTCGCTACCGCAAAACGTTTAACACCGATGCTATTCTTCGCGCCCTGTCTCTTGTGCTTTACTGCTTTGGTGCTGTTATCGCCGCGCTTGCAGAGCCTGCTTATAAATTTGAAATTATTTGGCTGCCAATTGTGATTTTGTTAGCCATTATCATTTTTGTCAGCACGAAGTTTCGTTCTGATTCAGAAAAAAATAATAATGATAAAGACCCGTTTCGATAAAGAAACGGGTCTTTTATTTTCCTGACAGTGCCGCTAAAACGCCAAAAATGATTGCGGCTGCAGGCCCTACAATGAATAGTCCAATTAAAATCGATCGTATGGCTTCCCATAATGACTGCAAAGGACCTTGCTTAGACTCTGCTTTTTCCACTCTTTCCTCAAGGTGTTCGACTCTTTGCTGAAGCTTGGCTAATTCCTGCGTAACATCTATTTGTTCGCTCATCGCTCAAGCTCCTTTTTACTCTACATTACCATATAATTCCTTGCTAAAACTACTATTTATTTGTGATTACTTCAATGCCGATTTCGCGGTAAGCATTTAACACGGTTTCGTTCACATGTTCTTCTGTAATGAGCCAATCTAATGAGTTTGCTGAGCTGAACGTGTACGTTGACGATGTGTTGAGTTTTTTCGCTGTTACAATAGCCGCTACTTCACTCGCACTTTTAATCATTTGGCTTTTAATGTGCATTTCTTCAAGCAAAGGAATGCTCATACCGATTTTAGGATCGATTGCGTATACGCCTAAAAAACAAAGATCCGCTCGAATTTGTTTTAACGTATCAACCACGCTTTGCCCTACCGTGACCATCGATTCTTTTCGAAACGTTCCTCCAAGAGAAACAACTTCTACAAAGTCATGTTCCGCTAATGCAACGGTAATTAACGGGCTGTTTGTAATGACGGTAACCTTCAAATTCTTTGGAAAAGCTTTGACGAGCTGAATATTTGTTGTACTTCCGTCCATCAAGAGCACCTGCCCGTCTTTAATTAACGGGAGCGCCGCAACGGCAAGTGAATGCTTAACATCCATCAATTCACGTTTTCGCTCTTTGTAATCAACCGCAGACGTGGAACGAGGCAGTGCTCCTCCGTGTACGCGCTGCAGCAGACCAAGCGCGTCCATTTCCCGCAGATCTCTGCGGATTGTATCTTCTGAAACATTCAGCGTTTGGCTAAGCGTGGTAGCCACAATTCGCCCTTCTTTTTCAAGCAAATTCATAATTTGTTTGCGTCTTTCTTGTTTTAACATTGCTTGTTCACCTGTTTTCTTTCTGCTTTTTACTTTATTATACTTGTTTCTTTTGTAAAAACAATGTAAAAACGCTTGATTATCAGTGTTTTTTCGTTTATTGTAGGGTAAACAAGATAAAACATGCAAAAACAAGTAATAATAGCCAAAGGGAGAGATAGTTTATGAAGATGATTTTTACAGATTTAGATGGAACTCTTTTAAATAGCAGCAGTGAAATTAGCACAATTAATGCAGAAGCAATTAAAAAAGCGCAAAAACACGGAGTTGAAGTCGTGGTTGCTACGGGGCGCGCTTATTTCGACGTGCAGGAAATTTTAAAAAAAGCTGATCTTTCAAACCTTTGGGTGATTGCCGCAAACGGAGCGACTATTCATGACCCGAACGGACAGCTCAGACATTCTGTTCCGATTGATGCACATCACGTCAAAGAAGCGCTTCAGTGGCTGGATGCAAACGAATTTTACTATGAAGTGTTTGCTGAACATGCGATTTATACACCAAACTCAGGCCGTGAGCTGCTGGCCATTGAAATTGACCGAGTAAAAAGCGCCAATAAAAATGTGGATGAAGAAAGACTTCATCACGCAGCGGCTAAGCAGTACAGCCAAACAGGGTTTGCCTTTGTTGCATCCTATGAAGATATTTTAAATACAAACGCGGAGCTTTATAACGTACTGGCTTTTTCATTTGATGATGAAAAACGAAAAAAAGGCTGGGATCACTTTAGCAAGCAGCACGACATGACGCTTGTATCTTCCGCTGATCATAACTTCGAACTTGAACATAAAGACGCATCAAAAGGAAACGCATTAACATACGTTATAAAAGAGCTCGGCGGCTCTCTTCATGATACCATTGCCATTGGAGACAGCTTTAACGACGTATCAATGCTGCAGACGGCTGGAAAAGGAATCGCTATGGCAAATGCGCACGCGGAAATTAAAGCATTAGCTGATGATGTTACATTAACGAACGATGAAAACGGAGTAGCTTCCGTTATTGAAAAAGTGTTAGAAGCACAGCTGGAAGCACATTAAAAAAACGCTTGGCGTATGCCAAGCGTTTTTAAATGGTCATGCGGTAAATACCAACAAACCAGCTAAACAGCGCAACTAGAAACAGCAGCCATGCGCTGGTTTTCTTTCTTTTTTGCCACTCGATTGCTCCTAAAACTAGCATGGTAAACCCGAGCAGTATATTTAAAAATGAAAGGAACTGGTAGCTGTGAGTGAGCATGATATAAAGAGCCAGTCCAACAGTAATAATTGAAAGAATAAGCTGTAATGCTTTTAACAAAAAATCTCTCCTTACTTGTAGTTCACTTCTTCATTCACACACGTCACTAAAGGCTTTTTCCCAAGGCCTAACAGCAAGTTCTGTACGGCTAAATCCGCCATGCGATTGCGCGTCTCGTACGTAGCACTTCCAATATGAGGTGTTACTAACACGTTTGAAAGCTGCAGCAGCTTGTGATCTGCCGGAAGCGGCTCTGGGTCTGTTACGTCCAGTGCGGCATACGCAATTTCTTCATTTTTCAGCGCTTCGTACAGTGCTTCCGTGTCCACTAATCCTCCGCGCGCTGCGTTCACAAAATACGCGCTGTTTTTCATAGCTTTAAATTCGGCTTCTCCGAACATGCCTTTGCTTTCATTTGAAAGCGGCACTAAGCATACGATACAGTCAGCTGTTTGAAGCAGCTCTTCAAATGAAAGGTATACGGCATCAAGCTCTTTTTCGGCTTCATGCTTGCGGCTTCGGTTATGGTAAACGATGTTCATACCCGATGCCTTTGCTCGTCTGGCAACGGCGCTTCCGATATCGCCCATTCCAACAATACCAAGCGTTTTTCCAAATAAATCAACGCCAAATACCGTTTCCCAGTCTCCTTGTTTCACTTTTTCATAGCCTTCATGAATGCGGCGAGCTGCTGACAGCAATAGACCAAACGTTAAGTCTGCCGTTGCTTCTACTAGCACACCTGGCGTATTACTAAACGGCACCCCTTTTTTGGTGCATGCTTCGACATCTACACTGTCATACCCGACGCCCGATTGAGAAATAACGCGCAGATTCGGCGCTGCTTCTAACAGCTCTTCGTCCACTGTGATGTGGCCGATATTAAAAAAGCCGTCGGCGTCACGAAGCCAGTCGCGCAGCGTTTCTTGTGGAATCTTTCCTTCTCCTTCCCACATTTGAATATCGCAGTGCTCCGCTAGCTTCTCGTAAGCATTTGGCCACGTTTTTCCAGACATAACAACTTTGTATTTCCCCATGTGTATCTCTCCTTTTCCTTGTTCACTCATATGTATGAATAGCAACTAGCTATCCTATCATAAGCCTACTATAAAGATGAAACTTTTTCCATTCAGTAACCGTATTTATAGTAAGGGGGAATACGAATGTTTGAAGATGAAATGATATTTGAAGATGATCCGTCCGGAGATGACATTGTTTTTGAAGGTGATGTGCCCGATGACGTAAGCTGAGGCGCTTTTTTTCCAGATGACGCGATATTTAACGGAATGCCTACGTTTGTGATGCTATTTTTTGTTATTGTTATTGGTATTTTTCTATTTTCTATTTTTAAAGGAATCGGCACGTGGAGTAAAAATGAGCAGTCTCCCCGTCTCTCCGTAAAAGCAAAAATTACGGGCAAACGGACAAACGTCCACCGCCATGGCGGTCATGCTCACGAACATCATCACTCTCACACGTCTACAACTTACTACGTAACCTTTCAGTTTGAAAGCACCGACCGCTCTGAATTCACTGTTTCAGGCCACGAATACGGCATGCTAGCAGAAGGCGATGAAGGAATGCTGACGTTTCAAGGAACTCGTTTTTTGGATTTTCAAAGACATCCAAGTGAAGAACATACAGATGCTTAGCTTATGACCTCTTGCTTTTAGAGGTCTTTTTTACTGGAATGCGGCATTTATACAGCAAACGACCTATTTGTGCCCTTTTTACATTCTACAAGAACGTTATTCAATACAAAAACATACCGTGTAACACATTCATTTAAACAGGCAGGTGATTTTATGTATTCTCCTTATTCAGGCAGCGGTCTCTACTACGGACATTACGGCGAAGCCCCTCATTCGCACCCCATTCAAACAATACTGACCCAATACTGGCATGAAACCCACTATCCAGGTCCACACAAAAAATATGTACACGTGTATTATCTTAACCCGGCTTCTCTTCATTATTATCCAACCTATTAAAGGTTTTTGTAAAAAACTGGTGTTTTAATTGAGTTTTTTATTGTAAAATTAATCCATATACTTATTTATTGGAAAGGAGGTTAAAAACAGTGCGTAATTCTACATCAAAAAATAGTGTGATAGTCACCACTTTGCTTTCCGCCCTATTTTTCTGCTTCATTTTGGTTCTTGGTTCGATTTCTCCTCTAGCAGATTCAGGCCCCAACGTTAATACGTTCGGCTCAACTGGGCTGTGGTTATCTCTTGGCATGGTTCTATTTTTATACCTATTGCCTTTAGCTTTTTATATGTTGGGAATGCATTTCTTAAAATTTGTGATGGCCGCTTTTTGCAGCATTGGCCTTTTAATCGCTGCTAGTACTCTATTACTGATGCCGGCTCTGTTTTTATTCAGATTAGAAGATTTCCCAGGAAGCTTAGCTTCAATTATAGGAATAATGATTTCTTGTTTAGGTTTGCTGATTACGAATATTGTGTGGTTTGTTGCTGCGTTTAAAAGACCGTCAGCCACCGTGCAGGAAAGCGTTTAAAATGATGAAGAGGAGCCGCTACTGCTCCTCTTTTTATAGCTCGGTAAGAAAAAAGTGTCAATATACCGAAGCAACCTTTGTGCTTACTGTTTTTTATACATAACATCAAATTCCATTACATATTTTTATATAATGAAAGACCACTTAAACGGAAAACGATAGTAGATACAAGATTGAAAGAGGTTTTGTTTTTGGTAACGTTATTTTTAACAAATGTGCTGCTCGGTCTTTCGATTGCCCTCCCCGTTGGCACGGTGACGATTGAAATGACAAAGCAAGGTTTAAAAAACGGGTTTCTTCACGGTTGGGTTGTCGGACTGGGGGGCATGACGGTTGATTTATTACTAATTGTGCTTCTTTACTCTGGACTGGCTTCTTTTTTATCGGCTCCTTTTATACAGCTTATCATGTGGCTTATAGGAGCGCTTTTTTTACTTTATATTGGCTATGACAGCATTAAACATGCCGACCATGATATAACGGCTCCTGGAGAGCACGTAAAAAAGTCATTTTCCTCTTCTTATGTGAACGGGATCTTTGTTGCGATTTCTCCTAGCAATCTCATTTTTTGGCTCAGCGTGTTTGGAACGGTGCTGACCAATTCGCTTCAATCCTCTCATTCTTTTCATTTCTTGCTGATTGCCTCCGGAATATTAACAGGGATTTTAATTCATGACCTAGGCTTAATGACGATTGTCTCCGGAACTAGAAAAGTGCTGAATCAGCTTTATATTAAATGGGTTTCTATTGCGGCAGGATGTATCTTAATCGGTTTTTCATGCTATTTCCTCTACCGGTTTATTGGGAATCTGCGCATGTATTTTTAATGTTTCTACATATTTTATGACGTGCTATATCCCCTCTTTATCTAGTATAGAGAGGGAATTTTTATCATCTATCAGGGACTATCAGACAAAAAGTTCACAATTTCGTCACATTTCTATTGATTTTTTTCTCTTTTTATACGAAAATATAAAAAAGGGAGGAAATATCATGAAAATCAAAAAAGCACTTCGCATCTTTATTGGATCAAACGTCCTTGTATTATTAACATTTGGCCTTCTTCCGGCACTATTAGTTAACCCTGATATTGACCTAATTCAATCATTTATTAATTATATAGGCAAGGATTAATTCCGCTTAAAATAATCTAAATTTTCAATCTGTTATTTTATAAAAAAAGACAGCGCAGGCTGTCTTTTTTAGTAGGTTTACACGTTTATTTAGTTGAAAACAGCTTTTTAACATCTATTTTTTGATCTTTAACAATCGTATATGTCGCCTGTTTTTTATCTTCAAAGCTAAACGCTTTTATGTAGTCATTATCGTAAATCGTTAAGCCGTACGCGTCTTTTCCGTTTTCAACGATTTTTACCCAGTAAGCCTGGTCAAACTTTGGGTCGAGCTCCTTGCTTTTTTTTACTTCTACCTGTGACAAAGAGTGTACGATCTCTTTTATATTCTTTTTATCGTCTACTACACGCTTTCCTTCGTCTGTATCTATTTCAATACGCGTAACGTTTGCTTCATCTACTTTTATGACGTCTTTTAACTGATGGGCTTTCCCGGTATATGTAAAATAAAATACGACGATAAATAAAAGTGCAGCTATAATAATCGTTCTTTTTTTCAAAAGGAACCTCCTTTTCTACATCACGCTGCATTCACGTGATACACCTTTTTATTCCTCCTGTTCCGCAGCCCTTTAGTAGAATGCTGCTTCCTACAAGTAAACTATACGTTAATCCCGGAACAGGAAGTACTAATGTTACCATCAACAGTAACATACCCGTACTTGTAAGAGCTACTCCGGCAGCTCGATTTTTCATTCATTTCACCACCGTTGCTCTGTAAATCTCTTTTTATAAAGTGATAGAAATAATATTGATCTACTATTTACTTATGTGCTTTTAGCTTATAGTACAGAAATGTCAAAACTTCTACTAGTAAGATCACTACTTCACATTACCTTCTCTTTTTAACTAACTCATCATGATTTATGAAATAAAAACAGCTCATCTACTGTTGCTCCCAACTCCTCAGCCAGCTGAAAAGCTAGCGTTAAGCTTGGATCATACTTATTGTTTTCAATTGCATTAATCGTTTGTCTCGATACGCCGCATACTTTTGCCAGTTCGTCTTGAGACATCTTTTTACTTTTACGCAGTTCTTTAATTCGATTTTCCACCATTCATCACTCATCTCTAAAATGTAAAAAACTTTTTACATCCATATCTTATATTATTTCCTTTGTTACTGTCAAATATGTTTGACAAAGTAGAGTCTTTTACATAACTGAAATAGAGGTTGGAACAAAAATAGGTTAGTTGAAGGACAATGCGAACGAGTTTGATTAAGAATTCACCTCGTGCTAATTTTTTTATAGGTATGGTGAACGTAGGTTTCGTGTATGTAGGTGCTTCTAGCTGATGATTGGAGGGCAAGGCGAAGACTCCTGCGGGGAAAGCGGAACAGGTGAGACCCCACAGGAGCGCAAGCGACGAGGAGGCTCAGCGGCCTCCCGCGGAAAGCGAAGCCTTGCACGGAAATCATTAGCGGTGCAAGAAGCAATTCATAGTAGTAACATTAAAGCTTCTTACTCATATTAAACCACTTGACGCCTGCATGCTGAGACTCTGCAACTCCTTGATTCACATATCCGTTCTTTTCGTAAAAAGGAATCAATTCTTCTTTACATGTTAACGTAACCGTTAAGCGCTGCTTGTTCTGCGCTTGTTTTTCAAACTCTTTTAGCAGCATACTGGCAATTCCTTTGTGATGATGCTTGGGATTTACAACGATACCTAAAATACTTTGATAACCGCCTGTCTCAGGGTTCGAAATCGTTTTTTCAAACAAATCATCCGTAATAAACGGGGCTGAAATGACGGGACCGTTCACATATCCGATTATTTCTTCATTTTCTTCGGCAATGATAAACGTATCAGGAATGGTGTTAATCCGCGTGATAAATGCATTTTTTGAGGCAGCTTCTTCATGTGTAAAGCCTTTGTTTTCTAACGTAATTAATTGGTTTAAATCTTTTTTATCCACTTGTCTTATAATCATTGGAACGTTTCCTTTCATTATGTATTTCTCTTTTTTCTCTAAAAGCTTCTATTACATATAACTATCTCTTCCTACTATATATAAAAATGCCCAAACAAAAAAGGATTGACCTCTGCAGCATACAGAATTCAATCCTACTTCGCTTTTTAATTAACGTCTTGATTATTTGATAAATGCACCAAACGGCTTGCCCACCGGAAGCACAACTCGACCGTAGTGAGTATTTAATACAGCCGCTGCAGATCCATAGAATGAAAACAGAGCAATCAATAGCTCTGACACTGCTGCTAGTAAGTGCGTGTACTCATATGCCACACCGAATGTACTTAGCGATAATCCAATGAATAAGAAATCAATTAACACAAAAATAATAAATAATACTTTATGAGTGCCCATTGCTCCAACTGTCATAAAAACGCTGAAAATCAAGTAGCCGACAAAAGCAAATGCTAGCTGCTTCGGATCCGCTTCTTTTGCGAGCGCTTCCCCAAATGCTCCAAGCTGAATAAGCCATGTCATAGCTACACCTAGCCAAAATAACCCGAAGGCACCAAAAGCAGTTGCGCCGAAGGTATTATTATGTTTGAAATCTTGCATAGACGCGATTAACTGCCCTATTCCGCCTAAAAAAACCGCCCATGGCAATACCAATGAAACACCATCGGTTACTCCAAGCTTTTGAAACGATGCAACAAGTGTCACCATGGCAAGTCCGAATAGACCTAGCGCTGATGGATCCGCTGTTACAATTTTAACGTGCTGCGTGCTGTTGTTACTCATGTTGTACCTCCCTGATTTTAAAAACACCTTTAAAAAGATACAAAAATGTACGGGAAGTGTCAATGGATATTTTTGGCCTTTTAAAATCCCATAAGACCAAGCAGTGTAGCGGTTACACTGCTTGGTCTTTAATTTCTTATCATTAAACGTTTTGTAATAAATTTTGTCTGGTTTGTTTTGCGGACTCAACCATCACTTTTAAAGCTTCAACCGTCTCGCTGATTCCTCTTGTTTTAAGGCCGCAGTCGGGATTAATCCAAAATAATGCAGGGTCAAGCACCTGCAGAGCACGGTCAATGTTTCGCTGAAGCTCTTCAAGCTTCGGTACACGCGGGCTGTGGATATCATATACGCCAAGCCCGATTCCCTGATTGTACGTATGTTTTTCAAACGCATAAATTAGTTCACCGTGGCTTTTAGACGTTTCAATAGAAATTACGTCGGCATCAAGCGCTTTAATCGCATCAATAATCTCTTCGAATTCTGAATAGCACATATGCGTGTGAATTTGCGTCTCGTTTTGCACCGATACCGTCGCTAGCTTGAACGCATACACCGCAGCATTTAAGTAGCTGTTCCAGTTTTCTCGTTTTAACGGCAATCCTTCACGCAGCGCCGGTTCATCTACTTGAATCATTGAAATGCCCTGACTTTCAAGTGCTTCTACTTCTTTTCTAAGAGCAAGCGCAATCTGATTTGCGACGTCGTAGCGCGGGATATCATCACGCACAAACGACCAGTTTAAAATCGTAATCGGACCCGTCAGCATTCCTTTAACCGGCTTATTGGTTAGAGACTGTGCGTATACCGTTTCTTTGATCGTCATCGCCTGCTCGTACGATACATCTCCGTAAATAAGCGGCGGCTTCACGCAGCGAGAACCGTAAGATTGTACCCACCCAAACTTCGTAAACTGAAAGCCTCCTAATTTTTCACCGAAGTATTCGACCATGTCCGTACGCTCAAACTCTCCGTGCACAAGGACATCTAAGCCGATCTCTTCTTGAATTTCAATCCACTTTTTTATTTCCTTGTTAATGTACGCTTCATATGCTTCATCGCTTAACTCGCCTTTACGCCACTTTAGACGCTCTTTTCGCACTTCTTTTGTTTGCGGAAAGCTTCCAATCGTTGTCGTTGGAAGAAGCGGCAGTTTAAAAGCTTTTTGCTGAACGCGCTGACGTACGTCAAACGGCGCTTGTCGCTCTGCTTTATAGCTGTGCAGCTGCTTCAGCTCTTTTTGCACGTCTTGATGATTTCGAAAAGATGATCCATTTAATGCTTGAATTGCCTGTTTGCCTACGCTTATTTCTTCTTCTATTGCTTCTTTTCCTTGCTGTACCGCTTTCGTTAACAGCGTGATTTCCTGTAGCTTTTCATCTGCAAAAGAGAGCGCATTTTTCAATACTGGATCAATCGTCTCTTCATTTTTCACCGTGACAGGAACATGTAGTAGACTTGATGAAGGCTGCAGGATTAGACGATCTTTTGATACGGCTTCTTCAATTTCCCTGATCGTTAAAAGTTGTTCATCCAAATTTTCACGCCAAATGTTTCGTCCGTCAATCACTCCTGCTGCCAGCACTTTATCAGTCGGAAAACCATATTTATTAAGCGCAGTGAGATTTTCTCCTCGGTCATGCACAAAGTCTAAACCGATTCCTTCAACAGGAAGAGACACAACTTCTTTGTAGTGATCAACGCTGTCAAAATACGTTTGCAAAATGACTTTTACATTCGGTGCCGCTTCCTTCAAAGTTTGATAGACTTCTTTGTACAGCGCCAGGTCTTCTTTTGATAGCGTTGTAGCTAAAATTGGCTCATCTATTTGTACCCACTCTACTCCTTCTGCCTGCAGCTCCGCTAAGATAGTTGCATAAAGCGGAACAAATTGTTCAACTACTTCTTTAAACTCACTTTTTTTATATCCTTTTGACAGCTTTACAAATGTTACTGGACCTAAAATAACGGGCTTGCCTTCAATATTCAGCTTCTGTTTTGCTTCTTTGTAAAATTGAAGCGGGCGATTTTCTAAAAGTGCCGGCGTACATTCCTCAAGCTCTGGTACGATATAGTGATAATTTGTGTTAAACCATTTTGTCATCGTAGAAGCTACCGCACCTTTTGTTCCTCGGGCGATGTCAAAATACGTTTCAAGCGATACCGGTCCTCCGTCATAATCAAAGCGCTTTGGCACTAGACCAAACATAGCGGCTGTATCTAACACGTGATCGTATAAGCTAAAATCGCCGACTGGAATCAATTCAATTCCTGCATCACGCTGTTTTTTCAGATGTCCTAGACGAAGAGCCTCAATTTCCTGCAGAAAGATATCTTTCTCTAGTTTTCCTGCCCAAAACTGCTCAAGCGCTTTTTTCCATTCTCGTTTTTCACCAATTCTTGGATAACCTAAGTTTGAACTTTTTACACTGCTCATTTTTTCCACTCCCTGTATATTTTTTATCGGTAAACTAAAAAATCTCTCTTTTCGAAATGAAAAGAGAGATGATACGCATACTTAACTAAAGTTGAGATAGCCTGTTTTTCTCAACACGTATTCCTCACTCCTCTCTATATCCCGTAGAGCTTAAGTGCATACAACAGGCAGGTCTCCTGACTTAGGTTCATCGCTTCTTATCCCTTCCCATTTCAACATGAAACAGTGGTTAATAAGTTGCTCCCCATTACAGTGGCGGGACCGCGCCGGCTTTTCACCGGTCTTCCCTTTTAAGCTGCGTACATTCGTTACACAGCACCTGATGCATTTTTATAAAATTGTTCATTCAAAACATATTCACATAAAATAAAAAGCCTCTCTATCACGAATAGAGAGGCATAGTATCTATGAAATCCTCTCTTATTTTTCAAAGCTGTACGCTTTGCAGGATGTAGCACCTTTTTAACAAGAATGTTAAATGGTTGCCGGGCTTCACAGGGCCAGTCCCTCCGCCTCTCTCAATAAGAGTTTTAATTGTTTATAATATTTTGAATGTAGAGTCATCTTAACACCTTACATTTATGTTGTCAAAAGAAATTTCAAAAAATTAGTTTTTAGGAGGCGTTGACGCTAATTTTTGCCTTAACAATTTATAATCATCTTTTCGATGTGTTTCGATTAAATCTTTTGCTCCTTGGTGATATCCTGACGAATAAATGTACTCTACTGCTGTTTCAATAAGCTTTCTTTTTTCTTCGGCACACTCCCGGTCCATTAAGGGGAACAGTCTACCTAAAAGGTCATTTAAATCTTCCTTGATAAAACGATTAAGTCCTTCTTGCATCTTTTCGTTTGCCATGATTGCTCCTCCATTTGCTGTGTATGTTCTAAGCCTCTATAAACAGGCAGTTCACTGTAAATTTTAAGATAAAGTTAAGTCATTAAACAGTATATCAAGTGAATGTTTTTCTTTAATTACATATGTAATACAAATATATGACAAATATAGAGAATATATCATCATTTATTATCTATTATAACGTTTGACTGAGCCTTCTGCTACAAGGTTTCGTTAAGAGTTATGCACATTTTTCCAAAAGAGGTTGAGACATAACGAAATGAATTCAATCTAAAGGCAAATGGGATACATGAGCTGAATCGCTTGTGACACCGCAGTTGATTTCCGTACAAGACTTCGCTTTCCGCGGGAGTCTTCGTCTTGTCCTCCAATCACCTGCTAGAAAGATCTATACACATGAAACCTACGTTTACCCTAACAAAAAAACGAACCACTAATCAAAGTGTTTGATTAGTGGTTCGTTTTTCACTTCAGCTAAAATACTTTTATCTCAGCATCTTACATTTAAAACATTTACGACAATTAAACATATTTATTACGCTCAACTGGACTTACAGAATTTCTTCCAGAACGAGCTGCCATGTCCGTTTCAATTTGCTCTAGGCTACGTCCTTTTGTTTCAACAACTACAAAACGTATGAAGAATAAACCGAGAATGCAAATGATTCCGAACGTTGAAAAGATAACGCCCAAACTAAACTGATCAGCTAAAATTGGGAACACAAGCCCTACTGCCAGCGATCCTGTCCAGTTAAAAGCAGATGAAATCCCAGCACCGATTCCGCGTACAGAAAGCGGGAAAATTTCTCCTACAATGATCCACGTAAGCGGCGCCCAAGAAAACGCATAGCAAAGGATAAAGCAGCAAAGAGCAATTAACGTAACCCAGTTCACGACGACTTCATTAACGCCTAATGCTCCTAGAATAGCCGGTGTGAAAAATGAAAGAGCCATTCCAGCACCGCCAATCGTAAGAATGGTACGGCGGTTGAATTTATCAACAAACTGCAGGAAGATAAGTGTTGTCACCACAAAAATCACCCCAACAATAACCGTAAAGCCAGCAGCTACCTGCGGGGCTAAACCAACTTGACGAGCAATGCTTGTTGCATAATAAACAATTGAGTTTGAGCCTTGAATCTGCTGAAAAGTTGCCATTCCGACACCGATAATTAAAGCTAAACGAAACTTTTTATGAAACAGCTGCTTAATGCCTGATTGTTCATGAACAGCTACGCTTTCAATTTCAGACACTTCAGCTTCCACTTCAGCTGTTGACCGGCGAAGCGTGCGCAGCACTTCACGCGCTTTATCTGGCATTCCATTTTTAATTAAGTAGCGAGGCGACTCTGGAAGCTTGATCATACCGATGCATAATACAATTGCAAAAATACCGGCGCTGCCAAGCATTAATCGCCAGCTGTTTGGAACCGGCTCAAAAATAAAGGCTACGATATAGCTTAATAATAATCCAATTACAATCATTAGCTGATTTAAACCTGAAAGCTTCCCGCGAATATTAGCAGGTGCGATTTCTGACATATAGGCAGGAACTAACGAAGAAGCCGTTCCTACTGCTGTACCTAAAAAGACGCGCGCAATCGTTAACGTAATTTCCTCTGGTGCAATCGCTGAACCGATGGAGCCTAAAAGAAAGATGATCGACGAAATTAAAATTAACTTTCTTCGTCCAAACTTATCGCCTAATAATCCGCTTAAAATGGAACCGATAATTGCTCCTCCCATTAGCGACGAAACCACAATTCCCAGCCAGAGCGGACTTAAATGAAACGCTTCACGGATATGACCTTCTGCACCAGCAATAATCCCAATATCATAACCGAATAAAATACCGGCAAATGAGCCGAAGAAGAAGATAAACTTACTTGATACTTTACTCATGATTATAGATCCCCTTTGTATTGTCTTAGTTTTGCTTCCTATCACACAAATTTAAAACGCTTTCATTTATTTCTAAAAACGGCGTTCTTTTACTAAGTTGCGCTATATTTTCACTTTCAAGGAAGCAGCGCTCCCTCGAAAGTAGTGATGCTTACTTAATAATGACGTACTCTAGATCAACAAGCTTTGCATAGCTCACGATTTGATCCGTCGTTAAATTTAATGAAAGAACCGTATGATGGCCTCCTCCGTTTTCAATCCACGCTTTAACGCCGTCTTGGAAGTTCGGCTTAATGTTCCAAAGCACGCGCGCTACCGGAAGATTTGGAGCAGGAACTTCCGGCTCAAATGCCGATACTTCGTTAATTAACAGCTTGTAATGCGTACCGAAGTCAGCCATGGAAACCACTACGCCTTCTCCTTGTTTACCGTCAAACACTAAGCGGGCCGGATCTTCGCGGTTACCGATACCTAGCGGAGAAACGAGTAGTTTTGGCTTGTTTACCGCTAGCGTCGGGTCTACTTCAAGCATGTGTGATTGAAGCACAGACTCACGTCCGGGAGCCAATTCATACGTATAGTCTTCCATAAAGCCCGTTGACTGATTATGGCTCATTACTTTAAGCAGGCGGTCAAGCGCCGCTGTTTTCCAGTCTCCTTCACCGGCAAAGCCGTAGCCCTGTGCCATCAAGCGCTGTACGGCTAGACCAGGGAGCTGTTTCATACCGTATAGATCTTCAAAGTTAGTGGTAAAGGCGCTGTAGCCGCCTTCATCTAGAAAACGTTTAATCGCAATTTCATAGCTTGCCTGTACTTTTACGCTAGACTCCCAGTCTTCTGCAGAATAATCGCCGTAAACAAATTCGTACGCGTCGGCATATTCAGCAAATAAATCATTGATTTCTTCTTCCGTAACGGCATTGACATATTGAACAAGGTCACCGATTCCGAAGTAGTCAACCGTCCAGCCAAATTGAATTTGTGCTTCAATTTTATCTCCTTCCGTTACGCCGACGTTGCGCATATTGTCACCGAAACGCGCAACTTTAATGTTGAAGCTTTCGTTATAAGCAGCGGCTACGTCCATCCACTGTGAAATTTGCTGCTGTACTTCAGGGCGCTCCCAGTAACCTACTACGATTTTATTTTGTTTGTTCAAACGTGCGTTGATAAAGCCGTATTCACGATCACCGTGAGCGGACTGATTCAAGTTCATAAAGTCCATATCAATCGTTTCCCAAGGAATGCTTTCGTTAAATTGTGTTGCTAAATGAAGCAGTGGTTTTTGCAGTAGTTTGGTACCGCGAATCCACATTTTTGCAGGCGAGAACGTATGCATCCACGTGATTACACCGGCAACTTCATCTCGGTAATTCACTTCTTTCATCATGCTTGTAATTGTATCAGCACTCACAGCTAAATCTTGCAGAACAATCGGATAAGGCAAGACACCGCTTTCATTTAAAGCATCAGTCATTGTTTGCGCGTGTGCTTTTACTTCTGCTAGCGCTTCTTTTCCGTAAAGATGCTGTGAACCAACAATAAACCAAAATTCTTTTTGAGCTGTTTTTAACATGATAATCCCCTTTTCTGTATGTAAGTCTTTTATTGTCCTTGCCCGTAATATGCGTTTTTTCCGTGTTTTCGTAAATAATGTTTGTCTAATATACGCTGCGGCAGCTCTTCAGCCAGCCCGTTTAATTTTTGTGTAAAGAAGTTCATTTTGGATACTTCGTCTAATACGACGCTGTTCATTACCGCCGATTTGGCATCTTTTCCCCACGTAAACGGCCCGTGCCCTTGAAGTAAAATACCAGGAACCGCTAACACATCTAAGCCGCGCTCTTCAAATGTTTCGATAATCACCTTGCCCGTTTCCACTTCATATCCGTCATTCACTTCTTTTTCGGTTAAAAAGCGCGCGCACGGTACGGAACCATAAAAGGTATCGGCATGTGTCGTTCCCATTGCCTGCACATCAAGTCCTGCTTGAGCCCAAATGGTCGCCCACGTTGAATGCGTATGGGCAATACCGCCAATTTGCGGGTAATGTTTATATAGTACGGCATGCGTCAGCGTATCAGATGACGGATTAAGCTCACCTTCTACCACGCGACCTTCTAAATCAACGACTACCATGTCTTGCGCCGTCATTTTCTCGTACGTCACGCCGCTTGGTTTAATCACAAACAAACCGCTGTCTCGGTCAATGGCACTTACATTTCCCCACGTATACTTGACCAGTCCGTGTTTTGGCAAATCGACGTTCGCTTGAAATACTTCTTCTTTTAATTTATCTAGCACACTAACTCCTCCCGTTCTTCGCTGTGGTGCTCTGCAGCTGCTTTTTCAATTATTAGCCCTTTTTTATATCTTTTAATAAATGCTTCAAACCCTTTTACGTCGAGTTCGTCAGGATAAATTTCTTGTGCGGTCACTTCTTTAAAGACTTTATCATCCAAGAAATCTTCTAAACTTTCATTCTCACTTTTATTGAGCATATAAGAAGAAAGAATAGCCATTCCCCACGCGCCTCCTTCTCCTGCTGTGTCCATGACAGAAACAGGCGTGTTGATTGCCGCTGCCATTATTTTCTGGCCAACTACCGGCGTTTTAAATAATCCTCCGTGCGCTAAAATGCTGTGAATCTTTACGTTTTCTTCTTTGACTAAAAGATCCATCCCTATTTTTAAAGCGCCAAAAGCTGTAAAAAGATGTGTACGCATAAAGTTTGCTAGATTAAAATTACTTTTTGCTGAACGGACAAATAACGGACGTCCACTTTCTACTCCGGTAATATTTTCACCTGAGAAATAGCCGTAGCTGAGCAAACCGCCGCCGTCAGGATCAGCTTCTAGCGCTTTATTTAACATCACTTCAAACAATTTATCCGACTCTACTTTTTGTCCCATCGCCTCCGAAAATTCCCGAAACAATCCGAGCCAGGCGTTTAAGTCGCTTGAGCAGTTATTCGCATGAACCATTCCAACTGGACTGCCGTTTGGCGTGGTAACCAAATCAATTTCCGGATAAACGTTTGAAAGCTTTTTATCTAGTACAATCATCGCAAAAACGGACGTTCCTACTGAAACATTTCCCGTGCGTTTTCTTACGCTGTTTGTCGCCACCATTCCCGTTCCCGCATCTCCTTCTGGAGGACAAAACGGAATGCCCGGCTGCAAATTTTTTGATTGATCTAAAATGCTGGCTCCTATCGCTGTTAATGTACCTGCTTGCTCGCCTGAAGTATGAACTGCAGGCAGAATATCTGATAGTTGCCATGGATATCCTTTGTAAGAAATAAGCTCATCAAACTGCTTCATCATATCTTCACAGTAATTTTGCGTACGTTCATCAATTGGGAACATCCCTGAAGCGTCTCCAATGCCAAGCGCCTTACTGCCTGTCAGCAGCCAGTGAATATAGCCGGCTAGCGTTGTCATGTAATCAATGCGCGGCAGATGTTTTTCTTGATTGATGATTGCCTGATACAGATGCGCAATGCTCCATCGTTCAGGAATATTAAATTGGAAATGTTCAGTTAATTCTTTTGCTGCTGCACTTGTTGTTGCATTACGCCACGTTCGAAACGGAACTAGCAGCTCACCCGTTTTATCAAACGCCATATATCCGTGCATCATAGCTGAAACGCCGATGGAGCCAACTGTTCGAATGGTGATCCCGTAGCTTCGTTCCACTTCTTGCTTCATTTCACGGTAAGCACTTTGCAGACCTGTAATAATATCGAGTAAGTTGTACGTCCAAAAACCGTCTTCTAAGAGATTTTCCCATTCATAACTGCCTGATGCGATCGTTTCAAAGTTTTCATCGATCAGCACCGCTTTAATACGAGTAGATCCAAGTTCAATTCCAAGGGACGTTTTCCCTTTAGCAATTGCTTGTTTTATGCTTTCTTGAGTTGTTTTCACGTTTAATCTCCTTTCTGATAGCTATAACAATACCTATAGCAGTAAGGAAGCGCTTTCCGTTTTATGTAACGCTGTTTGAATTTGTTAACAACTTAAGTATATTTATTTGTACGTACATTTGTCAATATAAAAATTATATATGCACACAAATACTTAAAACACCCTACTATTCCTTTCTTAAACTTTTAAAAAATCGGTATTCAACCCTTAAATCATTTTCCTTTCGATTAAAAATCAAGGAAATCTTTTCATTCATTCACGTTCATGATAAAATATGTCCATACAAATTTTACACATAAAAAAAGTTGAAGGTATACAACTACGAAAGAAGTGAAAACATGAAGCCAAAATATCAGGTGATTATTGAGGATATAAAAAGCAAAATTCTTTCAGGCGATTACAGCATGGGCGAACAAATCCCGACTGAATCGGTCATGCAAGAAACGTATGGTGTCAGCAGACATACGGTTCGAAAAGCCATTTTAGAGCTGTCGAATGAAGGATTTTTAAGAAGCGAAAAAGGCTCTGGCACCTATGTAAGCAATCAGTATCAATCCAAATCTAGCGGGGCTTCTGCCAACAAAACAATCGGTGTAATTACCACGTATATTTCCGACTATATTTTTCCTTCTATTATTCGCGGAATTGAAAGCAGGTTAAATAAAGATAATTATTCGCTGCTGCTGGCGAGCACGAATAATGATGTGGAACAAGAAAAAAAAGCGCTGGAAATGATGCTTTCCTACGGAGTAGACGGTCTAATTGTTGAGCCTACAAAAAGCAATTTGTACAATCCAAACATCTCGTATTATTTATCATTTAAAGAACAAGACGTTCCGTTTACAATGATTAACGCCTATTACGAAGAATTGGACGTTCCATTTTTTTGTCTAGACGACGTTCAGTCAAGCTACCTTGCCACAAATGAATTAATTTCAAAAGGACATACACAAATTGGACTCATCTCAAAAATGGATGACCTGCAAGGAAAGTACCGAATGAAAGGCTACATAAAAGCGCTTGGTGAAGCAAAGCTCCGCTTTCAGCCTGAGCATATTTTGTCTTTTAACACCGAAACAAAGCTTGATTTGTATGCTAATTTAAAAGAATTTCTTACTGAAAATCAAGACGAAATGACCGCTCTTGTCTGCTATAACGATGAAGTCGGATTAGAAGTCGTAAATGTATGCAGACAGCTTGGGATTTCCATTCCGGACAAGTTGTCAATTATTGGTCAAGACAATTCGTACATCGCTAAAAATGCGACGATTAATTTAACAACGTTAACCCATCCGCAGGAACAAATGGGACACGACGCGGCGGATTGGATTATTAAAAAGCTGCAGGGCAAAAAAGATTTGCCAAACGAAACCTACTATCAGCCTGTGTTAGTTGAAGGTGAAACGATTAAAGAGTTAAATGCGAAGCGTGATGAAGTTCGCTAAAAGAAGGCTTCCTTAGAGGTCTATAAAACTTCTTATGAGAGAAAGGGATGCACATTATTATGCATCCCTTTCTTTATGTACTGATTCCCTTTATAACGGAGCCTGGATGTTGAGATATACTCCTTTTTCGATCTTTTGTTTTGCTTGTTCTATTAGTCTTTTAGCAGTAAGTGATAGCTGAGATATAGAATTCGCCCTATCTGAACTAATAACAAGAGGGTCAACCCAGCGCATTTTTGTCGTTTGGTGAACATCATAACAAGAAGCAGTGCCTTTTTGTACTTTGCTGTTAAAAAGAGCAGATAACATCCCTTCAACGCTGCTATCTCCAGCATTTTTCAGCAGCCGAACCACATCGTCATCCTGCTTTAAAAAATCTTCGATAGATAAAATATCTTTTTGCAAAGCGAGCTTGATAGTTTCCGTCAGCTGATGATTTCCAAACATATTAAGCGGATTCATAAAAAAGCCAATCACTTCTTTGTAGTAAGCATCCACAAACCACTCTGCCGCTGATAAATTACTGCACGCCATTTGTCCATTAAATACGACAAGCTGATCCAAAAACGCATGCACTTCTTGTAAAGTAATCTCCCCGCATACGTACAAATCCCGCAGCGTATAATCCACGCGGTCAGCGCATAAGTGCGGAGCTTGCTGTTCGAGCAGCGTCCACTGGCTTTCATCGAGTAAGATATCTCGCCAGTTTAAACCGGCGCTTTTTAAAATAGAAGGAATAGACGACTGAGTCACAATTTGTTCGTAAATCATTTCATGATAATTTTCTTCTTTTTGTCCCAAAACATAGTCAATCACATGAGAAAATGCCGTATGTGAAACGTCATGTAATAAAGCCGCTATTTGCTCTTCCAAAGAGCCTCCGAGTCTATTTACAAGCATCATCGCACCAACGGAATGATCATATCGAGTAGTATTCCAGTTTTCATTTACAAACCGGCTCGCTCCGCCTTGGTAAATTCCTTTTAAACGCTGTACAGGATCACTTTGAATGAGTTCTAAAAGAACGCCGTCTGCTTCAAATTTCCCGTACAGCTCATCATAAAGTATGAGCATATTTCTCTCTCCTTTTACTAACTATTTTGGACTTATTTTAATCTAACTTGAGACATCGCAGGGATCCATTTGCCTGTAACTAAAAACGACCTCGTCTTACCAGAGGTCGTTTTTTATTATTCACTTGACGCTTTAATTCGATCAAAATACTGCTTTGCAGGAAGCAAACCAAGATTTTTTTCTTTCCGTATATATTTAATAACATCAACGTCTCTTCTGCCATTTCGAATCAAAAGATTGACTTTATTTTCAAAAGTCTCGTCTTTCTCTATTTCTAGCTGCTTCCACTCTTCATCTAAATCACGTTTAGGTGTTTTGAGCAGGAATATCACTAGTATAACAAGAACGCTACTTGTGGTGATATAAAGCCAAAGCCAATCGAGAAACCAGCTGTTAATCACATTCACTATGATGAGAATGGTGAAACAAGAGTATAGCCTTGTTTGATACTTATTAGCTTTTTTTGAATCTATTTTATTAAAAAATATCCCCACCGTCAGCCTCCTTTTAGCATTTCATTGGCGCTTTTTTCTATTAATCTCTTTTCGTGCATGAAGCAAATCTATATCATACAAATTACCATTTAACCTAACAAATAGCAATCAAGTTCACCCTATCATACTCTTTATCTCATTGACTACTCATAAAAAATACAGGGCTCTTTTCAAAGCCCTGCACTTTTATTTCATATTTAAATAAGGTTAAACGCTTTTACCACTTGAGCAACCGTAAACGTAACGCCAATCGCAATCACTGTTGGAATCGCAAAAGCAAGAAACGTCCACTTTGCATTTTTTGTTTCTTTATAAATATTCACAAGCGTCGTTCCGCACGGAAAATGCAGAAGCGAAAACATCATCATGTTAAGAGCCGTTAGCCACGTCCAGTGGTGATCAAGGAAAATTTGTTTCAGTCGAGTTGCATCCTCAATTTCAATTAATGAACCCGTTGATAAATACGCCATTAATAGAACAGGTACCACAATTTCATTAGCCGGCAAGCCAATGATAAAAGCAGCTAATATATAACCGTCTAGTCCTAGCGATTTAGCAAACGGATCAAGAAACTGAACAAAATGCATTAAAATACTCGTATCACCGATATAGATGTTGGCCAGTACCCACGTTAACACCGCTGCGGGTGCGGCAACAATAATCGCGCGTTTTAACACGAACAGCGATTTATCCAGCGTCGCACGCACAATTGTATCTACAAATTTTGGCTTGCGGTAAGGCGGGAGCTCTAGCGTATAGTGTGTTGGTACTCCGCGCAGCGCCGTTTTAGACAGTGCCCATGATACAAACAGCGTCACAATAATTCCAAATAACACTGTTCCGACTACCACAAGCGCCGTTACGAATGTTTTAGCGCTTCCTGTAAAGCCGGTCGCCATAAATAAAGAAGCTAATAAAATCAGCGTAGGCCATCTGCCGTTACACGGAACAAAATTATTTGTTAAAATCGCCATCATACGTTCACGCGGCGATTCAATAATACGAGTCGACATAATCGCCGCGGCGTTACATCCAAATCCCATCGCCATTGTTAGCGACTGCTTGCCGTGTGCGCCTGCTCGTTTGAACAAACGATCCATATTAAACGCTACGCGAGGCAAGTAGCCGTAGTTTTCTAAAAGCGCAAACACCGGGAAAAAGATAGCCATTGGAGGCAGCATGACACTAATGACCCATCCTGTACCTCGAAACAGCCCTAATACAAGAATTCCGTGCAGCCATTCCGGCGCATGAATCGTTTGAAAGAAAGCTGTTAAATACCCTTCGGCCCAGCCAAATCCTTGTGCGATTAATCCAGAAGGAACATTTGCGCCGGCTATGGTGATATAAAAGATGACCGATAAAATGCCAAGCATAATTGGAAATCCCCAAATTGGCGAGGTAAAGACTTTATCTAGCTTTTCTGTACGCTGAAGCTTTGAGCGGTCTTGGTACACAACTGATTTTTTACATATTTGCTGTGACGACTGATAAATGCTTGCCACCATATTTGAACGATGATCTTTTTCTTTTGCCTGCTGGGCATAGCGCGTTAATTGTTCCATTGCTAATGAGTTTTCAGGAGTTAACGGATTTCCCATATGCGCTGTTCCTCCTTTCTGTGTGACTGATGTCTTGCTGCTGACGCTGCTGAATCGTTTCTAAAAATGACGTATCTCCATCAAGAACCCGTAAAGCAATCCAGCGCAAAGGAAATTGATTTCCAACAATAGAAGCGACTTGAGGCTCTAGCTCCTTTAGTGACGCTTCAATTTCTTTTGTGTACTGCACCTGGTAAGGGTTAAGCTTTACCTGCCCTCGCACGACTCCTTCAATTGCATCGAGCAAATTCGTAATTCCTTTTTTATTGCGAGCTGATATAGGCACAACCGGTACGCCTAACGATTCAGCGAGCTTTTTTTCGTTAATCACAATTCCTTTTTTCTTTGCTTCATCCATTAAGTTCACGCAAATCACGACGTTTTCAGTCATTTCCATCACTTGTAGCGCTAAATTAAGATTTCGCTCCATCGCCGTTGCATCGACCACCACAACCGTAACGTCAGGTCTTTCAAATAAAATATAGTCACGCGCTACTTCTTCATCTGCCGAATTTGAATACAGTGAATACGTTCCAGGCAAATCGACAATTGTGTAGAGCTGCTGGTGGTGTTCAAACGTCCCTTCTGCTTTGGCTACCGTTTTTCCCGTCCAGTTTCCCGTGTGTTGCTTAAGACCGGTCAAGCTATTAAATAACGTACTTTTTCCTGTGTTCGGATTTCCTGCTAATGCAATACGATACTTACTCATCGTCATCACCTACTTTTTTCACATAAATTTTTGAGCTCTCTTCTTTTCTGAGACCAATCGTTGTATGACTGACTTGATAAGCAACAGGATCTCCTAACGGGCTTTTTTGAAGCACTTTGATAATTGCTCCTGGAATAAATCCTAAATCTAACAAGCGTCGCTTTAAGGCACCTTCGATTTCGATTCGCTCTAGCTGTACCGTTTCACCTGTCGTAAATGTAGACAATGGATAATTATTTACACTAGCCATCTATTTTTCGTCCCTTCTCATTTTTTACCTAAGGTTATGTTTTTTTCATTAGACCAACTTTTAAGGTAAAAAAAATATGCTCGTTGATTTTTAATAGGGTATTCTGCTGGTGCAGAAAAATGAACATGTCAGCATAATTTATTTAAAATTTTCAGTTTTTACTTGTTATGATATCGAAAGTTTACCACAGGAAACTTTTTTAGTCTATGGTAAAACACTGTGTTTTTTCTTATTTTTACTGAAGGCATAAAGTGCGCCGGTCTATTTTATTTAATCATTTAATAAGAGGAATCAAGTCGAAAAATAATTTAGTAAAAACGAATTGATAAAAATAAAAAACTGTAAAAATATGCTATACTAGTGAATGGGTTTTTTTGAAAATAAAGTATTGATTAGCTTTAAAACCTCAAAAAATCACTTTAGGAGGCTTTTATGAAAAGGTTCAAAAGAGTTAGCGCAGTTGTTTTAAGTTTGGCTTTGTTATTCTCGCCGCTTGCTCCGCAAACAGTTGCAGAAGCAAAAGTCGTGTGGGGGAATCAGGAACTGGTTAAAGGGCAAATAGGACGCGTTACCGTTTTAAAGAACACTAATCTTTACAACATTAAAAACAACAAGTTAGTAGCGGCTAGAAAAGTGACAAAAGGGCAAGTATTCCGCGTGTATTCTGAGTCTAGCAAATTTGGTGGTCTTTATGGGGTATCAAAGGGTACCTATGCTCAAAAGTCATCAAGTATTAAGTATGAAAAAGCGCCTAGTGACAAAATTCAAGCACTAGGAGTAACGGTTACGAAGAAATCTTTAGCAAGCAACATTAGCTATCCCCAGGTATCCGGCCTTATCAATAAACCATTTGAAGCTAGCTATAATCGAAAGTTTTTAAACATTGCGAAAGAAGCACAAAAAGAACACAACGAGCTAAAAGAACAAGAAAAGGAAGACCGCAAAAACGGCTGGGCACCAGGTCCTTATTCTCGTAATATGACATACTCTGTACCTTACAACCAAGATAATATTTTAAGTGTTGCTATTACGAATGATGCGTACGCTGGCGGCGCTCACGGCAACACTTGGATTGATACTTATAATTACGATTTGTTGAAAGCTCGACAAATTAGCTTAAAAGATATTATTAACAACAACACTAAGTTGAATAAAGTTAATAACTATATTCGTAATGAAATGATTGCTCGTAATAAAAAAGGTGCTCAGTTCTGGGTTAATGAATTTAAGTCTGTAAACTTAAAAGAAGATCAGTTTTACTACACAAGTAGCGGCATTGCCATTATATTTGGTGAGTATGAGTACGGCCCGTATTCTAACGGCATTCATACGTTTAAAATTCCGTCCAGCGTTTATAAATAAGATAATCGTATAAAACAAAAAAGAAGCTTACGAATCATCAGTTCATAAGCTTCTTTTTCTTTTTTTCTGCAAAATAAGCGGAGCAAAAAAGAAAGGTTATTCCTAATCCCCTTCCCTTTTACCATCATTTTTTCGGATATTGCAGAAAATCAAATTATACAGCCATGGAAGAACTCAGGGCTGCCTACATTACGCTGCTGATAGCCGAGGAAAACTGCTTGTTGAGGTATTTTTATAGTGTTTGAAAAAGAGAAATGGTCAGAACTAACGTCAGCAAGGAGCCTGCGGATGTTAACATCATTATTTTTCGGTTACTCTGATTCTTTTCAGGTTTTAAAAACTCTTGAATTGCTACAAACCAGATAACAAAAGTGATTAAAGAAAGTATCCCCATAGACATACAAGCATCTCTATTCTTATATGTATTTAAATTTCCAACACATCTAACCAACAAACTTTCCAGACCAAGTTACTAAAATAAATGCCGCTCCTTATCCAATATTAATATAAAATCCCATAACCCTTTAATGCATTGTGTAAAACCACAATAGAAAAAATCGAAAGCGTAATTAGTCATTTACAAAAACATGATGTAGAAATCGAAGAAGGACCCGTCAAACGAACAGGTGCTGTAGGCCCAATCTTTTCTGTTTATGTAAGAGATCCTGATCACAATTTGATTGAATTATCAAATTACGTAGATTAAAGCAACCCTATAAAAAGAGAATGCACGAGGCATTCTCTTTTACATGGCTATATAAGCCTCTTCTTCAGCTATAAACTTTACTCTTTAGACTTACCTACCTCTACTTTTTTCGTAAACATTTTCATGTCACCGTCTACCGTAACGTGAGCGGTAATCATATATTCGCCATCTTCTTTAAACGTATAGTCCGTGCTGTATACACCTTTTCCTTCGTGCGGTGCTTTTGTCATTTCTTGATTGATATAGCCTTCTTTTTCAACTTGGAACTGCACGTCATCGGCGTTTTCCACTTTTTTATCTCCTTGCGTCACAAGGACTTTAAGCTTGACTTGTTCATTTGCTTGAATTGATTCCGGTACTTCAATCGTTCCTTTTACTTCTTTTGAACTTGAATCATTTGCCTTTGAACAGCCTACTATAGCTATCATTAAAACGAATAATACGATGCTGAGTTTTTTCATTATGTTGTTCTCCTTTGTTATGTAAATGTGAAGTCTTCCTGCAATTTCATATTATACTCATTTATCCGGTAAAAAGAGAAAAAATGCTTATTGTCCACATAAAGTTCTTATTTCTACAGTAGCTTTTGCATCTTTTCATTTCTCTACTCGCCCTTCGCTTTATAAAAAAAGCTGAAGAAGCTTATTGCCTTCTCCAGCTTTGCTTTATCTTTGCGGTTCTTCTAGCGTATAAGCAGACAGTGCGTTTTCTACCCATCGTACAAAATCTTTGCTTGCTCCCCAATCAATATTTAATATCCGTTCTGCGCTTCCTGAAGGAATACACTTTACTTTGTTTGGACCGGACACATTTTCTAAAATAATCGTTAGTGATCCTCTGCCGCCGGTGCGGAAAAAATAGCGTTCAAACACAAGCGTACACATCTGCTTGCCGTCTCCGAGATCATAATATTCTTTGTACAATAAGTCACTTTCGGAATTATTTGCGTTCACAAGCTTCTTTGCTCCATCAAAAGGAAGCAGCGTCGTTTTAAACTCAATTACCTTTTCCATCACTCAAGCCCCTTTCTATCGCAACAGATAGATACTACTTCTGTTTTTATCTTTAAAAAACCTGCCCGTTATCTTTATAAACAATATGGTACAATAGAAAAGAAAAGAAATTGTTTGAACGGAAAAAGGAGCACACAACCTCAATGAATACACGAGATGAACTTATCCAAGATGTGGTTTCAACGATGCGAAACCAAACGAAAAAAATGCAGCTGTCGGTTATTCCCACTTTAAAATCATATATTCCTTTAAATGAATTTTTAGCGCTTCACATGCTGTATAAAGAAGGCAATCATATCGTTTCTGAGATTGCAGAGCATATGCACATCTCAAACAGCAGCATGACGTGCATCAGCGACCGATTAATGGAAAGAGAATTTGTTACGCGCGTACGCAGTCAAAAAGACCGCCGCGTTGTCTACTTATCCATTACAGATAAAGGAAAAGCGTTTGCAGAAGAAATGGAAAAAGTGCTCACCAAAGAATATGGTGAAAAGCTTAGCCATTTTACGGATGAAGAATTACAAACGTTTCTTCGCTTGTTAAATAAAATGGATGTTTAATAAAAACCAGGTGCCCCCCTAAGCGGGCCTCTGGTTTTTATTTTTGTTATTTGTTATTCACCTTCAAATTAAAGGCGTCCGAGGTTAAATCTTTTGGACTGTCGTTTTCGTAATCACTTACATACGGAATAAATCGAAGCATGGTCACGTCTTTATCATTTCGGTACTCTTCGTCCATCTCTAGCACTGTGTCTGTTCCTCCTCCACTGCCGCTTTCAGAAAGATTTCTTCCGTTTTGATCTTTAATAGTAACACCAACTTGTGTTCCAAATTGCGCATTTCCTTTTGATGCTGTAAACGTATAGTGCAGCTTAATCGAAACGGGCGATACGCGAACTTCTTTAATAGACAATACGCCCTCTATTCCTTTTTCGTTAATCGGAATTTCTTTGTTCAACGGATATACTTTTGTGTCAGCAATAATTTTTGAGCCGTTTACGCTGGTGTGTACCGTCCAATTCCCTTTAATTTCTCCGTACGAATCCCGGTAGTTCCCGCTTTTCGTCTGACCAGGATTCTTTTCAAAATCAAGATTCGTGAACTGAGCGCTCACTTGATAATTTTTGTTTGGATCAATATGGTCTAGCACGTTGTAGCCTTCCACATCAATTTCCCCGTCTCCGTCCGTGTCCGCTTGCGTTAATTTTAAAGCATACAAGTAGTTCCAGCTTCCGTCTTTGTTTTTGATTGGTTCCTCTCTAATACTGGAAGCCGAATCAAAAAACGACATATTGCCAATTTTCACACGCAGCTCTCCTGGTCGAATTGACGCGTCTCGGTTAAGCCCAAGTGCAGTTCGCCTAAATTCATCTGCGCTAATCGTCAATCCAAGCAGCACCTGTCCGTCATCAAGCATCAGCTCATTTACTTTTACTTGGATGCCTTGATCCGTTGCGGTTTCATTTACCGTTTTTTTATAGCCGCTAAAGCTGCCTTCAGGCTTGTTCATAAGCAGCTCAATTTGCTGTCCAATTCGCGCAACCGATGCCCATACCGTTTCGTTTTGCATCATTACAGGCGTCACAGCAAGCAGCAGCACCGCAGCGGCGATCAGCGGACGCGCTTTTTTCCGCGCCGGCTTTATGTCACGTTTTAAGCGTTTTTTCATACGCTTTTTCTCGCTTGCCGTTAGCTCAATTTCTTCATATTCATCAAAATCTACAGAAGATCCATTTAATAAGTCATATTGATTTTTCATATCTGCCCCTCCTTATTTCTTATTTAAAAATCGCTTTTAACTTTTTTCGTCCGCGCGACAGCCGGTTGTATAAATTGCTGATGGTAGTCTGCTGTTTTTGAGCAATTTGTTTAAGCTCAATTTCTTGTAAGTAATACGCTTTAAACAGCTCGCGGTCTCCTTCGCTTAAGTGACCTAAAAGTTCTTCCACGTCGTTTGTTTGAATGTTATGAACTTCTGACGTTTCACCCATTCCCGCTTCGCTAAGCGATTCGTGCTGCGTTTTTATGTATTTGCGCTGATAGTCAATGGCTTTGTACTTAGCAACAGCTGCAACCCAATTTTTAAACGTATTTTTCTCCGAATCAAAGCGATCAATATGATGCCACACCGCTAACAATACGTCGTTTACACACTCTTCCTCGTAGCCTTTCAGCGTGCCTAAATGTTTACGTACAATGGCCGTAATTAACCCTCCGTACTGATCGATTAACAGCTCTAATCCTTTTTCTTTTTTTCGCGTTATACACGCAACAATCCAGTCATCTTCCATAACATTGCTCCTTTCCGCTTGCTTTTACATCTATTAATACGGATTCTTTTTACAAAACCTATCAATCTTCCTAAATCAAATGAAAAATAAGCTTGTTCAGTATTTCTCTCGCTGGTAAAATAAGCTAAAAACTTTGAAGGAGGCCGCTATGATTACCTATCCTTTTCTTATATCCAACCTAACCATCGGCATAACCGCACCTTCTTCTGGTGTACCTCAAGCTCTTCATTCCATGTTTTCTTTATCGTGTGAACGCATGAAACAAAAAGGCTTTTCTGTTATACCGGGAGAAACCGTTTGGACGCAGCATAAAGCAAAATCCACTTCTCCTAAAAAACGTGCGAATGAGCTTCAAGCCATGATTGCTGATGAAAACATCGATATCATTATTCCTCCTTGGGGAGGCGAGCTGCTGATTGAAATTCTTGAACATCTAGACTTTACAAAATGGACAGCAAAATGGGTGCTTGGCTATTCTGACACCAGCGTTCTTTTGCTGGCTATTACACTTAACACCGGGATTGCAACGGCTCATGGAACCAACTTTGTGGACTTGCGAGGAGAGCACTGGGATCCAACGACTGCGATGTGGCAGCAGGTGCTGACGACCAAAAAAGGAGAAAGCGTGGTTCAAATTTCTTCTGATCGTTATCAAAAAGAATGGCAGCATGACAACCCGTCACCATGCGTGTTTCATTTAACCGAACAAACCGCTTGGAAGCATACAGAGTTAAGCGACGTGCACATCGAAGGGCGTCTTCTCGGAGGATGTATTGACGTGATCAGGCACTTAGTAGGAACTCCTTTTGGAGACGTAAAAACGTTTCGAGAAAAATACATTCCTGCTGAGCCGGTCATTTGGTACTTTGACAACTGTGAACTCACGACCGCTGACCTTCGCCGTTCACTTCTTCAGCTTAAGCTAGCGGGCTGGTTTGATAACTGCTCAGGTATTTTATTCGGCAGAAGCAGCGCTAATAAACCCGTTGATTCCTACACCGCTGAAGATGTGTATCACGACCTTGCCTCTGATTTACATATTCCAGTTATCTATAACATCGACTGCGGCCACCTCCCTCCTCAGCTCACGCTTATTAACGGCGCGTATGCGAGTGTTAACGTAGAGAAGAACAAAGGCACAGTCGTTCAATACTTTACATAAAAAAACAAGAGAACTTTTTTGTTCTCTTGTTTTTTCACATATCCGTCATCAGTAATATAAACGTCCCAAATAAGAAAAAAGTTGCACCAAACCACGAGTGGTAGTGCTCTTTTTGCTTTCTTTCAAACTTCCATTCTTCGAATCCTCGAATTACGTAGAGGAGAAAAAAGAAAAGAAACATAAAAACGGAGGTGTAGGCTGGAGGTATAACGAAGATGAGCACTAAAAACGCAGCAAGCATCACCATTTCAATTGTGACAAACAGCGGACGCCTTCCTTTAAAGCTTCTCCAATAGCTTTTTTTCATCTTTGTATGCAGCTTTTTTCGCATGAAAAGATCTAGAAAGATATAAACAACTGCCAGAATCAGCAAATACACAAGCGTCATTTTCATTCCTCCTTCCGACCTAAAATATCCTTACACTTCCATTTTAAAGAACTTTCCATAAATTTCAAGGCTCTAAAAAACTTTATCCAACTTATTAGTGCAAGCATTCATATATTCAAAAATCGCTAATATATTGACTAATGTACAGGTTAAATTCTCTGTATAAACTCACCTAGAGGGGGACATCAAGTTATGAGAATAAAAGAAGTGAAGCAAGGTGCACTCGCAGCGCTGAAAAACCGCTGGGGATTTGCCGTACTGCTTACGTTCGTTACGTATTTAATTGCTGCCGGTATTCCAGGACTTATTGACTTTTTAATCAACGGATTTCCAAGCGGGTCCGAAACCGAATACTCTCAGTCTACCTTAGCTAATATTGTATCCCTGCTGCTCGTACCGCTCTTTTTCTCTTACTACTGGGTACTATTGCGTCTGGTTCGAGGAGAAAGTGTACGTGTAGGAAATGTGTTTGATTCGTTTTCATCTGCGGGACTATATTTTAGAACACTCGGACTTTACTTGCTAACGATTATTTATACCGTGCTATGGAGTATTTTATTAATTATTCCCGGCATCATCAAAAGCCTTGCCTATTCACAGGCTTACTACGTATTCCGGGATAACCCAGATTATTCGGTCAACCAGTCTATTACTGAAAGCAGACGATTAATGAACGGCTACAAGTGGACCTACTTTTTACTCCTTTTAAGCTTTATCGGCTGGGGAATTTTAAGTATCATCACGCTTGGCATTGGGTTATTATGGCTCGTTCCGTATGTCACGACTTCGCTTGGCGTATTTTATGAAAAGCTAAAAGCAAATGAAACTGAAGTCGCTGAATAAACGAAAAACCGTATTCGAGTTGCGAATACGGTTTTTTTTATGGATAGCTTTACGCTGCCTGGTCTCCTCCATCAGAGGGCTTTAACTTTTGATTCTTCGCTTCTTTTTTGCTCGCTTCAATTGCACGCTTTTAATGTACTTCATGTATAGCAGTTATAGTAACTGAGTTTCTTTTATGACAGCTTATCTTTCTTCTCTATATGCTCATCCAGAAAAAATAAAGGGCATCGCTAGTGACGATATCATTTTTTATCTATAGCTTTTATACATCCTAAAAGCCCTGAAGCCATTCAGCTGCTGGGTTTCTGCTCCCTTTTTTCATTTAGCTTACATATTTTCTAATAAATCTATGAATCTCCTAAACATTTCTACCTAGATAAATTGTCAGAATTATTACAGAGAAGGTGACAATTCTACTTATATCGCTCTTTAATATTAAAACTATGTTACAAAATGTCGTAATTTGGAATTAGATGTTTACTTTTCCTGTCAGGATTGATAGACTCACAGTTGTGAATAAAACAAGTTATGGAAAGGGAGAAAGAACATGCTAAAGAAAGCAAATCGTACAGTTATGAATATGGGGTTAGCAGCATTACTTGTTCCCGCTGCCCTAACATTTAGCACAACTTCAGCAAGTGCAAATGACGGAGGCGCTGCACCAGCACCCGTACAAGAAAAGGTAACGCCAAGCGTACCTCAACAACAAGCAACTACTACTACTAATCAAAAAGTCATCGTAAACGTGAGTGCGTTAAATATTCGTCAAGGAGCTAGCTTTTCATCTCCAGTCGTTGGAACTGCAACACAAGGTCAAGAGTTTGCTATTTTAAAAGAAGCAAACGGCTTAGTTGAAATTGCACCAAACAAATGGATTTCAAAAAGCTCAAGCTACGTAACAATTGCATCAGGTAAACCAAGCGCAAGCCAAGTAAAAGGTGTAAGCACATCAACTCCTTCTACTTCTACAGCATCTGCATCTACATCTGCAGCACAAGAAACAAGCACACCAGCACCTGCTCCAACAACAAGCACGGCTTCTGGAAGCACAGTAAATGTTGCACGTAGTTTAGTAGGATCACCTTACCAATGGGCAGGAAACACACCAAGCGGATTTGACTGCTCAGGCTTTATCGCATACGTGTTCAACCATAGCGGTCACAGCATTTCACGTACAAGCGTAGCAAACTACTGGAACATGGCGACAAAAATTTCGTCTCCACAACCAGGAGATCTAGTATTCTTCCAAAACACATACACAAGCGGCCCATCTCACATGGGAATCTACATCGGAAACGGCCAAATGATTCATGCTGGTTCACACGGTGTAGCTGTAGCTGACCTAGATGTTTCTTACTACCAAGATCATTTCTTAGGATACGGACGCTTCTAAGAAAAAAATGCCCTCTAATCGTTAGAACGTATCTAACGATTAGAGGGCATTTACTTTTTATCTCTGCGCTACTGAAAGCGCCTTTTCAATCCGCGTTTGAAATTTATGCTTCCAGTCTTCAGCTAGCTCAGCCACTTCTAAAGCCCGCTTCATCCCTTCTACATCTTTTGGACGATGGAAGTATAAATCAAGCGTAAACCAAACGGATACTTGGTTGGGATGAGCTTCAACCAATTTCACTTCCGCATCTTGCGTAATCGTACCTTCTTTCAGCACGCGGCAAAGGTAGCCCGTATAGCTTGTCTCAATCATTCGTTTTAAAATCCCTTTAACGCCCGTTCGCTTTGTAATCGTGTCGCATGGATTTCGCCCTTGCGTCACTTGAATAACGGCGCCTCCTACTTGATAAATGTCTCCAATGCATACGTCTTTTTCAACCATGCCTGATAGCACAAGATTTTCTCCAAACGCAGACATTGGCAGCTCCGTATCAAACTCTTCGTTCCATTTTTTATAGTGCTCATACGGATACACGCACACCGCACGATCCGGACCGCCGTGATACTTTAAGTTCGCCACGCCGTCGCCTTGAAATCCTTCTTTGGCTAAAAACGTTTCGTCTACTTGCTTCTTGCATATGCCTGTACGTATTTCTTTGTCAGGGCCGTATGCCATTTGTTCAGGCATGCCGGTTGCTAAATGAATTATTTTACGTTGATTCATTTGTATCTCTCCCTTCCCCGTTTTCCCTTACTAATTACGTCATATTTTACCACATTTTAAAGATAGATCTCTTATTTTTTATGTATTCCACTAAAATCTTGGCAATATCATGAAAGTTTAAAAAATATTTCACAATTATATTAAAAATATCTTCATTTCCTCTTTTTCTTTTGTTCGAAATGATTTAAGATAGTAGAGGCTGTCGAAATATAAGTTATTATGTCAGTTCTGCATGTTTTTTTACATATTAGCACATAGTAAATATTATTTTACAATTACGTCATTTTTTTTAATGGCCTAAAAAATTTTGCCTATTTTTACTAAAACTAGCGTGAAAGTCCTGATTTTTATATAAAATAGAGGCCGATTTACATAGTCATTTCTATGCACGTCCCTCTTTTATAAATATAGAGTACATGTAAGGAGAAAAGTAAATGTCAATTTTAATGGGAATTATCGGAATTGTAATTGTCTTAGCAGTTGCGTTCCTCATGTCAAACGACAAGAAACTTATCAACTACAAAGGCATCGCAGTTATGCTGGTTATTCAGCTCGCTATCTCTGCTTTTATGATGAATACATCGATTGGTCGCAAGGTGCTTGACTTTATTACGAGTGTATTTACAAAGATCTTATCATTTGGTAACGACGGAATTTCGTTCGTGTTTGGAGATCTTGCAGGAAAAGGCATTTTCTTTATCCAAACGTTAGTTATGATTGTATTCGTTTCAGCATTATTAAGTATTTTAAACTACTCTCGTATTTTACCCTTTGGGATCAAATATATCGGAGGACTTGTTTCAAAAATTACCGGACTTCCCCAAATTGAAAGCTTCACAGCCGTGAACGCAATGATTTTTGGTGATACAACGGCGCTAATTGCGGTGAAAAACCACATCGGAGGTTTAACACCAAACCGTTTATTTATCGTTACAACAACGTCTTTAGTATCCGTTTCTTGTTCGATTCTAGGCGCGTACATGCAGATGATTCCGGCGGAATACGTATTAATTGCCCTTCCGCTAAATGTATTCTCTGGCTTAATCGTTTCTTCTATCGTTGCACCAGTAAAAGTAGAAGATGAAAACGAAGTGGATATCAAAGCACCTGCTAAGCAAGGCACGCTGTTTGAAGCAATCGGCGACGGAGCACTAGACGGCGGACGCGTTGCGTTAATCGTAGCAGCGATGCTTGTAACGTATGTTGGTCTTTTAGCATTAGTGAACTACGTATTAAACGGCATAATCGGATTAACTGTTCAAGACATTTTAGGCTACATCTTCTACCCAATTGCCTTTATCATGGGTATTCCGGCAGATGAACTAATGAAAGCCGGCGGCGTAATGGGAACAAAAGTAGTAGCAAACGAATTCGTTGCCATGCTTGACTTCCAAAAAATGATGCCTCACCTTTCTGAAAAAACGGTTGGTATCGTATCAGCTTACTTAATCTCATTTGCCAACTTCAGCTCAATTGGTATCGTTCTTGGTACGATCCAAGCAATCAACGGCGAACAAGCTTCACGCGTTGCGAAGTTCGGCTTGAAGATGCTGTTAGTCGCGACAATGGGATCGATTTTAACAGGTATTATGGTTGGATTATTTATTTAATGGGGAAGCACTCACTAAAAGTGAGTGCTTTTTTGTTGGGAGTGGTTCTTTTGGGGTTATATCTGGAGCGTTTCTACAATGTTGAAATTTATTAAATATCTCTGTTGACATACTCCGAGTTATCGGCACTATTATCAAATGCTTTTTATCTTCATTCTAATAACATTTAAATTAGTTTTACATAATGGATTAAAGCAATATCTCTTATCCAATAAAAAGACAGCTTGCTTTATCAGCAAACTGCCTTTTTTGTAATGACCCGTCCGGGATTCGAACCCGTGTTACCTTTTTAAAAGGATAATCTCTTGACCACTTGGCCAACGGACCAGATAAAATTATAAAATGGCAGAGAAGAAGGGATTCGAACCCTCGCACCGCGTTAACGATCTACTCCCTTAGCAGGGGAGCCCCTTGAGCCACTTGGGTACTTCTCTGTATGGATCTCCCACTGAGATACTGTGGAATAATAGTAGGCCTAAGTGGACTTAAACCACCGACCTCACGCTTATCAGAATTGGGCTCTACCAAAATGAGCTACTTCCCGTTTATGGCGCGCCCGAGAGGAGTCGAACCCCTAACCTTTTGATCCGTAGTCAAACGCTCTATCCAATTGAGCTACGGGCGCTTCCTAAAATGGTGCGGATGAAGGGACTTGAACCCCCACGTCATAAGACACTAGATCCTAAGTCTAGCGCGTCTGCCAATTCCGCCACATCCGCATGTGAAAAATGGTTGCGGGGACAGGATTTGAACCTGCGACCTTCGGGTTATGAGCCCGACGAGCTACCGAACTGCTCCACCCCGCGATAATAACAAAGATATAATGGAAGAGGAAGAGGGATTCGAACCCCCGCGGGCTTTGACACCCCTGTCGGTTTTCAAGACCGATCCCTTCAGCCAGACTTGGGTATTCCTCCATATTTCAGGTTCAATGGTGGACCTTGTAGGACTCGAACCTACGACCGGACGGTTATGAGCCGTCTGCTCTAACCAGCTGAGCTAAAGGTCCTTTCTAAGCTCTCTATTAGAATGTGGATACGGCAATCGGATTTGAACCGGTGATAAAGGTATTGCAGACCTTGACTATGCCACCAATAAGTATGGAAGTTATTTATAGTCAGTTACATTTATCCGTATGCTACCCCTTCATATGAAACATGGACTAGTAATTTAATAATTAATATCTGTTTCGCTACCAACAAAAATTATTTTACTTTATAATTTCGTAGAAGTCAACATAAACGAAAAAAATAACTCCTAACCTGCAATGTTTTCTTATTTGCTTGATTTACTGTTGTTGGGAAGGGATTTCTTTGAAAGATGGAAGTTATAAGGAGTCGTGTTTCATTATATTGAGTCCTCCATTTAAAAGTAAAGTTCATTACGGTTAGATTTTTATACATCCTTGATCTAACAACACTTTTCTAATGTAGTTATTTTTTCTTCTTATCCCCTTTCCATAAAAATGAGAGAAAAATAAAAAAAGCCTACATAAAACGGCTTTTTTATTCTAAGAGTAAATTATTGTTCTGCTAGTTCAGATATAGAAACACTTTGCTTATTATTTGGTTCATCCAGGTTATGAATTGTAGCTACTCCATTTTGTTGGTCCACATGCTCAATGTAAATACTTTTCCCATTATATATTACATTGGCCATGTCTACTGAATCGGCAATTTCTTGTGCTCTTTGTGCATCCACCTTTATCTAGCCTCCTTTTTACTTATGACAGTGAAAGTATTTGTTTTTAATTAATTTTTATGCATCTAATTCCTCTATATAAAATCAATTTTAATTTTTTAAATGGGACATAAAGCAGTAAAAAAACTATCTCCTTTATTATTTGAGATAGCTTTTTATTTTATTATTCAATTTAATCTTCTTCTGGAATCTTAATTAAAATGGCTATAGCTATTGTTGCCAAAAATATAACCCCTAAAGTTAGCAATAGACTCGTACTCATATGCCTCATCTACCCTTCTCTCTTCATCCCTATGATTCCATTTTAGCAGAGGAAATCAGTTAATAAAACTGGAAATGATAGCGTTTTACTAAAAATTTTATACATGTTAAAATAATGTAGTTGTTTTAACTCAACCAATGTATTTAATTTTTAGCTTGAGTAGAGCACGCTACCTCTTTCCTATTTTGGGGTAGCCCTTTTTTTATCGTGATAAAATAAAATTTTGTTTTGGATATATTCCCTCCTACCTCGGTTTACATTCGTTATTTACGAATCTGTTCAATCTCTTCTTCTGTAAGCTCAGTTAATTCAGATATTGTTTGATTATCCATACCTTTTTGCAGCATTCTTAACGCTACTCTCTTAATAGCTCTTTTTCCCCCTTGTTTTTCTGCTTTTTTTAATGTCAATGTTTCATCTACTTGGAATTCCTGGTTTACTTCATAAGTCATTAACATTTCCGGGTCCTGAGTCACACGTGCCCATTCATTCATTGCATTTTTCAACGTTTGATCTTTCTCCATTATAACTTCCTCCAAAAATGAGTAAAATCTTCATCTCTTGACACAATAAACAACAGTAACTGTTTTACTAATTATGTGTCCTTTTCCCAATACTATTCTCGCTTATTCCAACATCAAAATACTCCCATAAAGCTTGTCCGTCCACCCTAAAACTAAAAAAGAATAATTACTGCATTAGGTGAGGCGTAGGTAGTAATGTAAGATGTGCTCGGTTGTTTATATGCTGGGGTTAGCCTAGTGGCAAATAGGGCTTTGATTCAGAAGCAACTAACAGTTTATTTATTTATTTTATATGTTTTTTCTTTTAGTTGCACATATTAAAAACAATACTAGATGAAAGCGAGATGAGATAAGTAATGTCAAAACAAGGGATACAGAAAAAGAATCAAACAAGAGAGCAAGTAGAGAAGCAAGATAAAAGAAATGATGTTGAATTAGGTAATGAATTTCAAACTGGCAACACAAGTTCCCAGAGCCAGAAAAAAAGTGGACGCCAAGTAAATAAAAAATAAATTTAACCTTTCAAAGATAATAAGAAACCTCAGTTCAAATTTATGACTTGAACTGAGGTTTCTTTTATAGAGTGAAGAAGAATTATACGAAAAACAGGCACCAAGCTAAAGAGAATTTGAATTCTATTATGGAAACAGAATTCAAATAAAAAAGTGTAACTTAACATAACCACTCTTTTCGAAACTTATAATAAAAACGACCTTTTTATGAATACGATATTATCTTATATCTCTTTTTATATTTACCCTCAAATTTTCTAACCTGATTCTCTGTATAAAAGTGTGCTACTTTATATTCGTCGTTATTATAGGCTTCTGCGATTCTAAGAGGTTGTTTAACATCTTTTGGATAGTAAGTCGGCATTATGGTCGATATACGATTATAAGTCAGAACACCTGTATTTTTGCTTTTTTCACGATTTAGTAGATAAAGTCCTTTAAATATTGCTTCAAATCGTCCCGAAGAGGTTTTTGCATATGCGAATAGCGCGATCTTCTGATTCAGCTGATACATTCTTTTTTGAAAGTAGGCTTCGTTCTCTTCTGGAATTGTATTATATTCAATAAATATTTCCTCATTTTCAAGAAGTTGATTGTTCCACGTTTCGTTAGGGAAAAATTTTAATCTTTTAATATCTGTATCTTCTTCAAACTTGTGCGGCGCGCCGCTTTTTTGAATCCCGTGAGCATAGCCAGCTCCGAACACATTGCAACAGTCTGCAACTAACCGTAAAGAAACATTGTCATCAGCATCTATATATCCTTGTTCAATATAAGTATTTGGATCATATTCCTTCTCCAAATCCCATGGAATAAACCATTTCTCCTTTGTTAGCAGATTAATTTTTTCTACTACCTGGTCGATCTTTTCGTGAATCTTTTCAAAAGATTGAGTAGCATCTATTCTGATAAATTCACAATCTAATGCATTCACAATATCATTTTTTCTAATTTCATCCAGTGTTTGATTTATATCATTCTTATGATGGGCTTCATCAATTTCAACCGCCAAATTAAACTGCGGAAAATACAAATCAATTAATCCGTATTCAGCCTTTTGGTTTTTATTTGATCGTACTACATACTGTTGAGTATTTATTTTTATATCGTAATTACCAAGCAAATGCCAGATCCTTGTAATGATATAATTTTCATCGTTTTTTTTATTCGTTTTCGCTAATTGTCTTTTAATATAGTCATACTTGTTCATTACTTTTCTAGATCCTCTCTTTTTCCTCTGCTGTAGCACTATAAAAATGAATGCCTAAATAACCATATCCAAACGGTGAAGGCAGTGCAACTCTTTTGATGAACTGTCTACTGGACCTTGCCTTTACGATTCCTCCCTCTTGTTGCTATAAGTTTCTGCTAGTTATTTTGAGGTACATACTCACATACTATTTCCAACATTTATTTATTGGTAAAATAATTTATATATACTAAAATTAACCACAAAAAACATATCGAGACTTAATTTCAGGATAATAAGTCCCTATTAGTGTATATTAAGCAGTTTGATCTAACCTATTATTAAAATAAGGAAATTTAATATTGTAATATAACTATATATATGTAAACATTAAACATGTATTTTAAATACATAATAAATGCATGTTTAATGTTTACAGGAGGAAATGTACTGAAATGAAAAAGTTTTTTAAGATTGGATGTTTAGGATTTATCATTCTTATTGCACTTATTGTAGTAATTGCTGTCGTAGCATCAGGTGGAGACGATAGTGGTTCTGGATCTAGTTCTAACTCTTCAAAATCAGAAGAACAAAAAGCTCATAAAGTGGGAGACACTTTTACAGTAGATAATAAAGCGGAAGTTTCTGTAACAAAAGTAGAGGAAAGAGAACAAGTTGGAAACCAATATGCAAACAAAAAAGCTTCTGAAGGCGGTACACTTGTTGCTATTCAATGGACTGTTAAAAACATCTCTGACAAACCATTAGGTGCTTTTTCAACCCCAACAATTAACCTCGTTGATGAAAAAGGTACAAAATATGACGCTGATATTGATGCAACATCAAATTATGCAGTTGAAACTAACATTGATGATTCTAAGATTGCAAGTGATTTAAATCCGGGTATCAAAGTTACGGATGTTGACGTATTTGAGGTTTCAAAAGATAGCTATGCAAAAGGTACATGGTATATTGAAATAAACGGAAGTAAAGTTCAAATTAAATAATATTTTTCCATAGAGTAAAAAGCTCACTAAACGTTCAACGTTTAGTGAGCTTTATTATATTTATACTATTATCTATACCCGTGAGAGAGTATATGGGGAAACGGTCTTTTTTTCTGCAGAGAATGTTGAATAGTAGCGGGATACTATATACTTGTTTCAAACAAATTCAATTTACGCACCAAAATTATAAATAGAGCCCTTTAATGTAAATAGATGCGATATTCTTAGCAATTTGTTCTACAGGATGCTTATATTCATTACGAACAATTTCCCAAAGGTACATTTCATTGGTGAAAAACCACCCTCTTGCTACTAACTCGTTATGTACATCTTTACGTGCTAATCCATTGCGCTGCGCATAGGCAATATCTTCTGAAATTCGTTGAATAAACTTTCCCCGAATGTTCTTCCATTTCTCTGAAACGAGAGGAGAAATACCAATAGCCTGCTCAAACACTTGCAGCATTTTTTGTTCATCCTCAGCCATTTTTAAAAACTCGTTCGTTTGTTTATGAATCATTTCTTCTGCTTCATTTACAGATGCGGGTAAAAATGCAGCCTCGGCAATTTCATAAAATTTCTCCATAACATTCTCCATTAATACAACTAAAAAGTCTTCTTTTCCTTCGAAATGAACGTATGCAGTACCATACCCAACCCTTGCCTTTTTTATTATTTGAGTGATAGTTGCTTTGTGAAAACCTTCTTGTATAAATACTTCTCTTGCAGCTTCTAATAATTTTTGTCGAGTCTTTATTGAACGTAAATGCCGTTTATCTTCAATGTTATTCTCATTCATTAAGGTTCCTTCCTCCCTATCCGTTTTACTCTCTAGGATATAGAAGTTTTCACAAAACGAAAAGAAATAAAGATAATTTATTACAAAAATTATTTTTTTAATTTTCAAAATTATATTATTGACACTGTGTCATATTCTTTGTTACGATTCTTCTAGGATACATATTAAGTAATGCAGAGGAGGAAAATTATGCAATTAAATACCTTTAAACCCACATTAGAGTATGCCAAACAGTTAGATCAAGAAGACTCCCTTTCAAGTTTTCGTGACGAATTTTATTTAAAGCCTGATTCCATATATATGGATGGAAACTCATTGGGGCTTCTTTCTAAAAGAGCTGAACGCAGACTTATAGAAGTGTTAAATGATTGGAAAGAACAAGGAATTGATGGATGGACTCAAGGGAAACACCCATGGTTCTCCTTGTCCGAAAAATTAGGTGAAATGAGTGCGCCGTTAGTTGGGGCTTCTAGCGAAGAAGTGATTGTAACTGGTTCGACAACAGTTAACCTTCATCAGCTTGTAGCTACTTTCTACAACCCAAAAGGAACGCGCACAAAGATTTTAGCTGATGAACTGACCTTCCCATCTGATATTTATGCGCTTCAAAGTCAGCTGCGAACCCATGGATACAATCCAGATACTCACCTTATACGTGTAAAAAGCCGCGATGGCCGTTTTTTAGAAGAAGATGACATTATTGAGGCTATGACCGATGAGATTGCTTTAATTATCTTACCGACTGTACTCTATCGCAGCGGCCAAATATTAGATATGGAACGATTGACGGCTGAAGCACACAAGCGTGGAATTTTGATTGGATTTGATGGCTGCCACTCTATTGGTGCGATCCCTCACTTCTTTAGTAAATGGGATGTTGATTTTGCATATTGGTGTAATTATAAGCACTTAAACGGTGGACCTGGCTGTGTAGGCGGTTTATATGTAAATAAAAAACATTTTGGAACAGCACCTGGTTTAGCAGGATGGTTTAGTTCAAAAAAAGAAAAGCAGTTTGATATGGAGCACACATTAACACCTGCTGATTCAGCCGGTGCTTATCAAATTGGAACACCCCATGTTTTAAGTCTTGCTCCTTTAATTGGATCGCTAGAAATTTTCACTGAGGCTGGTATAGATAATATTCGAGCTAAATCTCTTAAAATCAATCATTATTTAATGTATTTATTAGAAAAAGAGCTGAGTGACTTCAATTTTACCATTGGAAGCCCTAGAGAAGATAAAAAGCGCGGAGGGCACGTAAGTCTTGAACATAAGGAAGCAGCGCGCATTTGTAAAGCATTAAAAGAGAATGGTATCATTCCAGATTTTCGCGCTCCGAATATTATTCGTCTGGCTCCTGTTTCTCTTTATACTTCTTATACAGAAGTTTGGGAAGTAGTACAAACTTTGAAGAAAATTATGAACGATAAAGAATATGAAAAATTTAAAAATGAACGTGAAGTAGTGGCGTAAAACCTAAACTACTTGTTTTTTTAACAAGAAAAGTAAGCGCTTTCTAAAGCTTAAGGAAGCTATTTGACGTAGATATGCAGCCAAACCATTATTTTGAAACTATGAAGGAGATGAAATATGAAAACCCACAATACTCAATTGCCAAACAAAGATGACGCAGAAAAGGGATTGAAACGAAATCTAAAAACAAGTCAATTGACAATGATTTCGATGGGCTGTGCAATTGGAACTGGACTTTTCTTAGGCAGCGGACTTGCGATTCAAACAGCTGGACCTAGTGTATTGGTTAGTTATGCTTTAGGAGCTTTTGTTGTATTACTTTTAATGGGGTGTCTGGCAGAAATGACAGTGGCCCACCCTACTTCTGGATCATTTGGAACAATTTCCGAAAAATATGTACATCCCCTGGCAGGCTTTTTGGTTCGCTATTCATACTGGATAGCCAACGTTCTCGCCGTTGGAGTAGAAGTAAGTGCAATAGCCGTGTATATGAAGTACTGGTTTCCAAGCGTTCCGGGTATTGTCTGGATTTTAGTGTTTGCTACTATATTAATCTATGTAAACGCAACCAGTGTTAATACGTTTGCTACTTTTGAGTATTGGTTTTCTATGATAAAAATTAGTGCGATTGTGGGCTTTATTCTTTTAGGGTCCTATGTTCTGTATGGAACAGATGCACGTCCTAATATGGGTACAGGTAATTTTGTAAATGATGGTGGATTCCTTCCTTTCGGGTGGTGGGGAATGTGGGTAGCTGTCTTTATTTCCCTCTTTAGTTTCTTAGGAACCGAAATGATTGCAGTTACAGCTGGAGAAGCAAAAGAGCCTGATATAGCCGTTCCGAAGGCTTTAAAAGCAACTGTGTTTCGTTTAACTACTTTTTACGTTTTGACTATAGGCATCATGTTAATGATTGTTCCATGGAAGTCAGCTCAAGTTGATAAAAGTCCATTTGTGAAAGTAATGGAAATTCTGAATATCCCTGCTGCCTCTGGAATTATGAATTTTATTATTTTAACGGCTGCTTTATCAGCTATGAATAGTCAGTTATATGCTTCCACACGTATGATGTTCTCCCTCTCTCAAAGTAAACATGCACCAGCTTTTTTAGGGAGACTAAGCAAAAAAGGTGTACCGCTATGGGCCCTTGCTGTATCAACCCTGGGCATTTTTCTTGCGGCAGCAGTTAATGGACTGCTCCCAAGCTCTTCGTATGCCTTTATGATGGGTATTTCAATGTTCGGAGCTATGTTCACATGGCTTATGATATTTGTTTCTCACCTCTACTTCCGAAAAAAATGGGAGAAATCTGGCGGAAGAAAATTACCGGTAAGAATGCTTGGCTTCCCCTATTTTACGATTTTAGGAGCCATCTTATTACTCGGTTTAATAATTACCACTTGGTTTACAGATTTTAAAATTATGCTGCAGTTTGGAATTCCTTGGTTAGCTTTCTTATCCATTGCTTATTTTATCTCTAAGAAAAGAAAAGTTAACCATCATTTTGCAGAAGATATGGCTAATAGCAGCTTAAAAGAAGAATTAAAGGAATTACGTTAACGTTCAAGTTATTTTACATAAAAACAAGGGGGATACAAAATGAAAACGACAAATAATAAGGCACCAAATGCAGTTGAACTAGAGAAAGAACTTCAAACGGACTTTCAGAAATCTATGTCGTATGGAGACTACCTGCACCTTGATAAAATATTATCTAGTCAGCATAGACTTTCTAATCACCATGATGAAATGCTGTTTATTGTCATCCATCAAGCTAGTGAACTATGGATGAAATTAATTTTACATGAGGTAACAGCTGCTATTCAGTGCATCCGTGGTAATAACCTGGAACCTTCATTTAAAATGTTATCACGCGTTTCAAGAATTCAGCAGCAGCTAATTCAATCTTGGAGTGTTCTCTCTACGCTAACACCAGCAGAGTACATGGAATTTAGAGATAAATTAGGTCAATCTTCTGGCTTTCAATCTTATCAAAATCGCCTGATAGAATTTGCTTTAGGAAATAAAAATGTCCATACACTCTCTGTTTACCAGCATGACGCGGATTTGTATCAAAAAATGCAAACGGCTCTTCATGAGCCTAGTATCTATGATGCTGCTATTCATGCTCTTATGAAACGCGGATTGCAGGTAGATCAAGAGGTCTTACAAAGAGATTGTTCACAGCCTTACGAACCGAATGCCAGCGTAGAGGATGCGTGGCTTACTGTATACCGTAACGTTGATCAGTATTGGGACTTATACGAATTAGCAGAAAAATTAGTTGATATCGGAAATCAACAGCAAATGTGGCGATTTAGTCATATGAGTACAGTAGAAAGAATTATTGGAAACAAACAAGGTACAGGCGGATCTTCTGGAGTGAATTACTTAAAGAGAGCTCTGGATCAGCACTTCTTCCCAGAACTATGGAGCCTGCGAACGAAGCTATAAATATTCTATAAAAAGATAGAGAGGTAGTAAGAATGAGCAAATGGATTGATATTTCACAGCCTCTAGACGAAAAAACAGCAGGATGGCCTGGTGATACTCCTTTTTCTTATGAAGTGAATTGGAGTAAAGAAGAGACCGGTTCTGTAAATGTTGGAAAAATAACAATGAGTATCCATACCGGTACTCATATCGATGCACCTTTTCATTTTGATAGTGATGGAAAAAAGGTTATTGATTTAGACTTAGATTTATATATTGGACGTACAAAAGTTGTCCATATCCCAGCTAATAAAAGCATTGGAATAAATGAATTGTCAGATGTTAATTTAAAAGGTGTTACACGCTTATTGATTCGAACAGACGCGTGGCAAGACCGAAGTGTTTTCCCAGAAACCATTCCTTACATTGAACCAAGCTTAGCTTCTTACTTAGCTAAGCTTGGCATTCGCCTGCTAGGCATTGATCTGCCTTCAGTAGATCCACTCGATAGTAAAGAACTAGCGGCTCACCATGAACTTGCATACCATAAAATTCACATTTTAGAAGGTGTTTTACTAGATAAAATCCCTTCAGGAGACTATGAACTAATCGCAGCTCCTCTTCCTTTAGTTGAAGCTGATGGAAGTCCTGTGCGCGCGCTGCTGAAAAAAAGCGACTATTAAAAGAGCGATTCTTTTCCCTTAGATAGTTTCCGATGTATACAAAAAAGAGCGGTATATAAATATACCGCTCTTTTATTATAGCTATTCAAATTTTTTCAACTTATTTCTTCTTATTCATATCTATTTCTTTCCTTGATACTCCTGCAATTCCCCAGTGCGAAGAGGGAACCTCGTTGACAATGATCCTTACTCTCTCCTTTTCAATGTCAAGGCTGTTAGAAATTGCTTCGGTTACTTCTACTAACATGTTTTTAATGTCTTTTTCTACTCTTCCTTCCAAAAGGTGAACTTGTACAATCGGCATACTATCGACTTCCCTCAAAGTTTTCTATACAACAAAAGGTCTTTATATTCAGGTGAAATAATTATAAAAAAATTCTAGTTAGCTGCAGCTGAAGGATACGCTGCCTAAATCAGCGAACTGTGCGTGGATACTATCACCTGGTCTAAAAGAAATGGCTTCCGATACCGCTCCAGTTAATACGATATCCCCTTTTTTCAACCCTTCTTTATGTTCACCTAGTTTATTAATCGCCCAAGCGACAGCTTTGGCAGGGTGTCCTAATACGGCAGCACCCGCCCCTACGGTAGCAACCTCTCCGTTTTTAGACATTACCATTCCGATATTAGCTAGATTCACTTGGTCAGGCTTTATCCAATTGCTCCCTACAATAAAACGTGAAGACGAACAGTTATCAGCTACTACATCAGGAAGAATAAATTTAAAATCCAAGTAACGGCTGTCGATAATTTCAAGAGCTGGTGCAACATATTTTACTGCTTTTAAAACATCTTCTTCAGTTAAGCTGGTTCCACAGAGGTCTTCCCCCATTAAAAAAGCAATTTCAGGCTCAGCTTTTGGGTGGATCAGCTGATTAAACGCTATAGGTTCCCATTCAAATCCCAGCATGTCGCTTGTTAAGTATCCATAAATCGCTTCATGTACCCCCATCATTTCCTGCTTAGCTTTACTTGTTAAACCAAGCTTTACACCTACTCGTTTTACACCATCTTGTACTTTTCGTTGTATCAATTGTCTTTGCAAGCTGTAAGCGTCATCAATTGTCAAATCAGGGTAGCGTTCCGTCACTCTTATTACTTCATACCCTTCTCTTTCTGCAGATAAAAGATAGTCAACGATTTCTAAATTTCCGCTTTTCGTTAAAGGCATGATCACATTTCCACCTTTCTTTGAGCTAACTCAGCAGCCACGTCTAGAATCATATCTTCTTGACCGCCGACTGCTTTTCTTTTACCAAGTTCAAGTAAAATATCACGTGAATCCAAATTAAAACGCTTTGCAGCACGCTCTGCATGAAGTAAGAAACTAGAATACACGCCTGCATAACCCATTGCGAGGCTGCCTTTTCGAATCTCTTGAGAGCCTGGCAGGATAGGTCCTACTACTTCTTCAGCCAGATCCATTATTTTATACAAATCAATACCTACATCTATTCCTAAACGGTTTAACACGGCTATCAATGCTTCAGTTTGAGTGTTACCTGCTCCTGCTCCTAAACAACGAACGCTTCCGTCTATTCTAGTGGCGCCTTCTTCAATAGCAGCAAGCGTATTTGCAACAGCTAACGAAAGATTATTATGAGCGTGAAAACCTACTTCAACTTGAAGAGATTGACGAAGTGCTCTAACACGTTCACGAACTTCATGAGGCAAAAGAGCTCCTGCTGAATCAGTTATGTAAACTCCTTGTGCTCCATAGCTTTCCATTAGCTTTGCTTGCTCCACAAGCTTTTCTACGGGTGCTGAATGGGCCATCATTAGAAAACCGAAAGTTTCCATCCCTAGTTTCCGAGCATATTCAATGTGCTGAGCAGAAACATCTGCTTCCGTCACATGGGTAGCTACTCGGACTAAGCCTGCCCCAAGGCTATTTGCTTGCTTCAGCTCATGTACCGTTCCAATTCCCGGAATTAAAAGAACAGCAATGGTGGCTTGTTTCGCTTCTTCTACCGCAGCCTCAATTAATTTCATTTCGTCAACGAGAGACGTTCCGTATTGCAGCGTCGAGCCTCCTAACCCGTCTCCATGACTAACCTCGATATAGTGCATCCCTGCATCGTCCAGCGCCTTCGCTACACTTTTTACTTGTGCTTCTGTGAATTGATGTTTGACTACGTGACTTCCATCTCTGAGGCTGACCTCTGTAATCTTAATAGGCTTATCACTGTTACGTTTCATTCGTCATAGCCCTCTCTTTCTTTATTCCTCCATATAAGCTCTCTTCGAGTTTGTAGCGGGCATAATCTTCCGCAACCTTCGCTGCAGCAGCCGTCATAATATCTAAGTTACCGGCATAAGAAGGAAAATAATCTCCAGCTCCAGTTACCTCTAAAAAGACTGTTACTTGATCACTATCAAATAATGGTTCTTGCTTTAAATTATAGCCCGGTACATATTCTTGTACTTTTTTGACCATATCTTTGATAGCCTTTTGAATAGCTTCCTTATTCATATTTTTCACTTTACAATAAATTGTATCGCGCATTAAGATAGGTGGATCAGCCGGATTTAAGAGAATAATAGCTTTTCCGCAGTCGGCACCGCCTACTTTTTCAATAGCTTTCCTTGTGGTAACAGTAAAGTCATCAATATTTGCTCGTGTTCCTGGTCCAGCGCTTAGGCTAGAAATAGTAGCTACAATTTCTCCATATGTTACATCTGCAACTTGGTTGATTGCATAGATGATAGGAATCGTCGCTTGTCCGCCGCACGTAATCATGTTTACATTTTCTGATTCAAGATTTTCTCCAAGATTAACGGGAGGACACACGAAAGGTCCTTTGGCAGCAGGAGTTAAGTCGATAACCATTTTTCCTAAGTCTTTTAAAATCTTTGCATGTCTAACGTGAGCCTTAGCCGATGTAGCATCAAAAATAATTTCCGCCAGATCTGGATTTTCAGCAAGGGCTTTTATACCATTGCTGTATGTTTGATATCCTGCTTCTCTCGCTCTTTTTAGACCATCTGAATCCGGATCAATTCCAAGTACAGCTGTTAACTCGATAAATTCACTGCGCTGAAGCTTATACATCAAATCTGTCCCAATATTTCCTGAGCCAATAATTGCGGCTTTTACTTTTCCCAACACCCTTCACCTTCTTTCCGGTATTATTCAAAACGTACGGATACTGAACCAAGAGAGCCAAATTCTGCTTTTACTACATCCCCGCTCGCAACTGGTACTGCTGCAGATAGAGCCCCTGGTAAGATTAATTCGCCGGCTTTTAAACAAATATCGAAATCAGATAGCTTATTTGCCAGCCATGCAACCGCATGTGCCGGATGCCCAAGGGCAGCTGCCCCAGCTCCTGTTGCGACAAGCTCTTTGTTTTTATAGAGAAGCATACTAGTCGTACGTAAATCGGCTTGTTCAATTGTGGAATATTTATTCCCTACCACTACTTTGGCAGAAGAGCCATTGTCTGCAACCGTATCGACTAATTTGATTTTCCAATCGGCAATACGACTATCAATGACTTCGATGGTCGGCACCACGTATTTTGTTGCCATTAAGACATCTAAATAGGTAACGTTTGGCCCTTTTAAATCTTCTTCTAGAATAAATCCAATTTCCGCTTCAATTTTTGGAGCCACCATTGAATGAATATTGATTGTTTCATTATCCTTTACTTTCATATCATCAAATAAGTGTCCATAATCAGGCTCACTAACTCCTAACATATCTTGCATTGCTTTACTGGTTAGACCAACTTTTTTACCAATAATCTTTTTTCCTTCTTCCAGCTTTCTTTTTACAATCTCTAATTGAATACGGTAAGAATCAGCTACTGATAAAGAAGCATGTCGTTCTGTAATAGGAGAAATTGGCTGATTCGTCTTTTCTGCTTCTAAAAGTTCTTCTGCAAGCTCACTAATAAGTGTACGCATCCGTTAATCACCTCTTTTATAGAGTTAAAGTTTCATCGTAATTGTTTTGGCTTCGGTATAAAATTCAAAGCTGTGCCGGCCGCCTTCACGACCAATTCCACTTGCTTTTGCTCCGCCAAACGGCGTTCTTAAATCACGAATATACCAGCAGTTGATCCAAAGTAACCCAGCAGTAACTCCAGAAGCAACGCGTTGTGCTCTTCGTAAATCATTTGTCCAGACAACCCCTGCTAATCCATAAATAGAATCATTGGCAATTTGAATTGCTTCCTCTTCTGTTTTAAATGGAATAACAACAAGTACAGGTCCAAAAATTTCTTCTTGAGCTACACGCATTTGGTTGTCTACGTCGTAAAGAACAGTCGGCTCATAAAAATTCCCTGTTTCCAAACCTTCTGCTCTTTTTCCTCCGCATGCCAGCTTAGCTCCTTCCGCCACACCAATTCGGACATATTCATCGACCGTTTCTAAGTGACTTTGTGATACAAGTGCTCCCATGTTTGTCTCTTCACTCAGAGGATCGCCTACTTTAATATTTCTTACCGCTGCTGTGAACTTTTCAAGAAACTGCTTATAAATGCTTTCTTGTACAAGTAAACGAGAACCTGCTAAGCATATCTCTCCTTGATTTCGATAGATTGCTTCGATAGATCCTTTTACTGCTTCATCCAAATCCGCATCTTCAAATACAATATTGGCTGATTTGCCTCCAAGCTCTAGCGAAACAGGAATTAGGTTTTCTGCTGCATTTCGCATGACCGTTTTTCCTGTATTACTTTCCCCTACAAATGAAATACGGCGAACGGACGGATGAGTAGACATAGTAGTCCCTACCGTATTCCCTGGACCTGTAATAATATTCAATACACCAGGAGGCAATCCAGCCTCATTAGCAATTTCTCCAAGCATCACTGCACTTAACGGTGTATAAGAAGCGGGCTTAATAACCACTGTATTGCCAGATGCCAAAGCAGCTGAAGCTTTCCATGTCATCTGCATAAAGGGTAGATTCCAAGGGATAATGAGGCTTGTAACTCCCGCTGGTGAATACTTGGCATAGGACATGACATTATGCTTTTCGTAATGCTCATGTACCATATATTTAGCCATCTCGGCAAAGAAACGAAAGTTTTGAGCTGCTCGTGGAATATCAAACTCTCGACTTTCTTTAATAGGTTTTCCTACATCTAGCGTTTCTAAATAAGCTAGTTCATCTACTTTTTCCATAATTAAGTCAGCCATTTTACAAAGGATGGCAGAGCGCTCTTCAACAGGCATCTTGCTCCAAATACCGCTTTCAAATGCACGCTGAGCTGCATCGATAGCGCGCTTTGCATCTTCTGTGCCACCATTAGCTACAGAAGCTAATTTCTCATTCGTTGCTGGATTAAAGGTATCAAAGGTTTGACCGGATAGAGCGTCTACGTATTCTCCATTAATAAAAAGCTTTGCATCTTTTACCGTCATTTTTTCAATAACTGCCTCTTTACTCATCGGATATCCTCCTCATCCTCAATCTCTAAAACCATTTCAATTTCTACAGCTGTGTTATTGGGGAGCTGAGCCATTCCTACAGCTGAACGGCCGTGTTTCCCTTTATCCCCAAATACTTTTACGAGTAAGTCTGAAGCGCCATCCATTACTTTAGGCTGGTCCGTAAAGTCCTCTGTACTATTTACAAAACCAAGAATTTTAACGACACGCTTCACTTTGCTTAACCCGTCTAACTCGTAGCTTACCGCACTCAATACATTCAGCATGGATTGCTGAGCAGCCTTATATCCCTCTTCAATTGTTAAATCCTTGCCTAACTTGCCGTGATATTGATCTACACCTTGGCCAGCAGTAAACAATAAATTACCTGTTCGTACACAGCTGACGTAGTTTCCTACTGAAGGACGAACCTTTGACAGCGTTAAGCCAAGTTCTTGTAATCTATTCTCTGGTGTTTGTACTGTTGGCATAAATGTCACTCCTTTTCTCTTGCCCGATGTTTAAAAACTTCGCGGCATTTCCACCTAACATATCTAATCTTTGTTGTTCAGTTAAATCCAGCGTTTCATCCAGAACTTTTCCCGGAACAACTTCACGCAGTAAAAATGGATAATCCGATCCCATAAAGATTTTTTCATGTCCAAAACGTTCAATCATGTACTTTATGTTCAGTGGATCGTAGTTTAACGAATCAAAATAAAATTGCTTTGCATAGTAACTAGGAGGATGTGTTGTCAGTCTAAGGTGCGGCCATACTTCCCACCCTTTATCTAATCTAGGAAGAATATAAGGGAAAGATCCTCCTCCATGTGCAAAACAGACTTTTAATTTAGGGAATTTCTCCATAATGCCGCTCCATAGAAGAGTTGCAGCCGCTAGTGCTGTTTCACTTGGCATTCCTACCGTATACATAAAGTTATGGTTTGGCATTCGATCGCGGCCTAACGTTTCCCACGGGTGAATGAAAATGGGCACTTCCCACCTTTCAGCCATTTGAAAAAACTCAATGAAAGATGGATGGTCTAAATTTTGACCATTGACGTTTGTCCCAATTTCAATTCCATGCAGTTTTAATTCATTCACGCATCGTTCCATTTCTTTAATAGCCGTAGGACCGTCTTGCATAGGAACCGTCCCTAAACCAACAAAGCGATCAGGGTACTTAGCAACTGTTTCTGCAATAAAATCATTTTGGATTTTAGCCATTTCTAATGCATGTTCGGGCTGAGCCCAATAAGAGAAAGTAACAGGGATAGGAGATAACACTTGAATATCTACTCCTTCTTTATCCATGTCAGCTATACGTTTTTCAGGGCTCCATACTTGGTCCGTTACGTCTCTGAAGTTTTTCCCTCCGACCATAATCGATGCTCCGCATGTACATGTACGTTCTAGCACGGGCCAGCGCTCACCGCCATATTTTTGAGCAAAATCAGGGAAACTTTCCGGAATGATATGTGTGTGAAAATCTATTCGCATTTCCATTCACTCGCTTCCGGTGCCATAACATGATTACACTTTTTACATGTGCGTAATTCTAAGCTGCTGTTGAACTCCTGAATGGCTTCTTTTACTTGAACTTCAATATTGGTTAGCTGAACTTTCACTCGATGCATCTCGGCATCACATTCATCACAGAACCATACAAAGTCTTCTAACTCCCCTTCACTTCTGTTTCGCTCGATAACAATACCGATTGTATCCGCTACACGATGTGGAGAATGCGGAACGTTCGGAGGAAGTAAATACACTTCGCCTTCTTTCACCGTTACAACTTCGCGCTTGCCTTCTTCATTAATGATTTCAACATAGCAATCACCTTTTAATTGATAAAAGATCTCTTCAGAAGGATCTACGTGGAAGTCACGGCGTTTATTGGGTCCTCCCAAAACCATAAACATCAATTCTGAGTCTTTCCATACTACTTTATTGTTTACGGGTGGTTTTAATTGATCTTTATGCTCTTCGATAAACTTCCAAAGATTTAATGGTTTAGATGATTGAATAGTATTTGTCATTGAGATAAGCTCCTTTTAATAAATTTTAATTTTTAAAAAATAATGGTTGGTTTGATTGCACTTAAAATACTAAGATCTTAAAATATGATTAATTCAGGATTTCCAGCTCGCTTACTTGTAGCTTTTTCTGCATGTAGACAACTTCGTTTGCTAAATTCTTAATGCGACCTAACACTTCCGGATCGGCTACCTCATTCTTTTGATTAAAGTGAGTCGTATGAGCGTATACATAACTCGGTGCCACAAAAGCACGAAAGTAACCCGCAATAGGCTTTAACTGATTTTCAATGACTAAATAATGCTGATACGTCCCGCCTGTGGCGATGAACCCCATTACTTTATTTCGAAAAACCTGTGGATGTATTAAATCAAATACATTCTTAAGAGCACCCGTGATTGATCCTTGGAAGATAGGTGAACCAATTACATAAAAATCAGCGCTAGAAATAATTTCAATGACTTTTTTAGTATCTTCTGAATAAGCAGAGGGATCGCGGCCATCACAAAATTGGATAGTGTAATCTCGTAAATCTAAAAATTCAATTTCGATATCTGGATGCTGCAATTTAGCTTCTTCAAGTACTTGTTGAACAACAGCGCCTGTTTTAGAACCTATAATCGTGCCTGATATGCCTAGTAATTTCATTTTCACTTTCCTCCTTTTAAAAAAGTTCCATACTTATCTTCAAACACTCATTTTTTTATACATATTCCTTTTGTAAAGACCAGCCTAATAAATCATTTGATTGGTCAATTGCGCCTTGCTGGATTAGCTGGCGAATTCTAGTAGAAGAAATTCTTGTTCCTTCTGCACAACAGACAGGCGGGATGATATCTACGAGAAAGTGCTTTGCTAGCAGCTTAATATCTCCTTCTCTATTTCGGCCGAAACGAAAATCGTTGCCTACTATGATCTCCGATGGATTAAGCTTTTTTAAGTTACTGATAAAATCGATTGATGGGCGCTTAGCGTATAATTCATCAAAATGGATAATAACTGCGTAGTCTACTCCTAACTCTGCTATCAGATTTACCTTTTGATCAATGGACGTTAACACTTGATCTTGTTGAAAATGAAAACGAGGAGGAGGATCAAATGTATAAACAACGCTAGGTACCTTTAAAGCTTTGCTTCGAGTTACAGCTTGCTTAATCACTGCTTGATGTCCTTGATGCACGCCATCAAATGCACCTATAGCTATTACTGATGCTGGTAAAGTTAGTATTCCGTCCTCATACCTTTGCATCTTTACACCTCCCTTATTAAGAACGTGAGGAACCTAGACCCTGTATCTATTAATAAAGTTCATTTTTAGATAAAAGGAGTATGGGTATCAGCTATTTGTTACTTCTTTCTTTTTAACTTCTGTATTTAAAGCAGCATCTACCATGGCAAATGAATGGCTGCGCTTATAGCTATTGTAGAAAATAGCTCTTTTACGGATTGGATCTCCTGTATAGTATCGCTCGTATTGAAGTAACCTTTGGCCAAATGCTTCTCCACATAGGTCCCACGCTAATTTAAATAATTGAACACGATCTATAGCAGGCACTCCTTCTCGGCCTCCATAATAACGATTTAAATCCTCTCTTAATTCAAGATTTTCAAAATCTGCTCCTGTAGGAGACATCAGCAAACCGCCTGCACCAATTGTTTGCATGACTTCAATAGCACGAGGGTACATTGTAGGAAGCAATCCACGAATTGTTTCTAAAGCCGTTTCGTTTGGAAGAGCTTCTCCTTTTTCATTAATCGTATACTCATACTCTGATGTTCGAAGCAAAGCCCTAATGGATTCTACTGACTGTATCAACTCCCCTAAGCTCTCTTGAACGTTTAGATATCCGTCTACACCAATTGCATCCGCTACTTTACAAGCTACTTCCGTTGCAAATTGAAGTTTAACTAATCCTCTTACGCCAGATTGATGTGCCGGTTGCTGAGCGATTCCTGTTTTAGGATAAAGAAGATTGGCAGCTTCAATATTGTTATATAAAAACACTCGGTTCCAAGGAATCAGCACATCGTTAAAAATCAAGACTGCATCCATCTCTTCAAATCGAGAGGCTAGCGGATGATCAAACACTGATCTTGTTCCGTCTTGCATAGCTTCTCGGCAAAGAATTCGAAGTCCCGGTGTATCAATCGGCAGCGCGAAAGCAAGTGCATAACGTTCATCGCCAGGTTTAAACCCTGGGAATGAATAAACAATCACTTCATCGGTAATAGGTGAAAGTGTAGCTAGCATTTTAGCTCCTTTTACAACAAGTCCATCCGGTGTTTCTTTTACAGCACCTAAATGAGTAAAGAGATCTTGCTGTTCATGGGAGGCTTTGCTTCGGTCATTCTGCGGGTTGATAATAGCATGAGTTAAAAACAAGTCATTATCACGAATATAACGGTAATAATCTCTTATATTTTTGCCCCACTGTTCATTGTAATGATCTAGGAAACTAGCATTATGAAATAAAGAAGTGACTACAACATTTAAGAAATCCGGTGTTCGTCCCATCAGTCCAAAGGTAGCTTTTGCAAATGCTTCAAACACTTCTCGGCGAGCTACTAAGTCTTCGTAGCTTTTAGGAATTAAGAAGGCATTTGATATTCTTTCTCCCGTTTCTTCGCAAATATGAGTAATTTTCTCTTGGTAAGCCGGGTCATGCTGCATATCGTACAACTTCGCAATTTCTAAAATAGGCTGTTGAAACACCTTTTCTTCAAATACATTTGTAATTTTTCTGCCTCCTAACCAAATTTCTGGCTGGCGTGATTTTAATGCATCAATATATTGAGCACCTGTACGAATCCCCATATTTGTTCATCCCCTTAAGGTTTAATAGTAATTAATTGAATTATAGTATTTGAATTTTTTCAGGGGTGTAGCCTCGTTAACATTTTTTTAGAGTTTTTTATTTTTGGAATAGACGGAGTAGCTCGAATAAGAAATTTATATTATTGCATTTATGCATTTTTCGCTTTAAGATATTGTAGAGAGCGTAACGTTTTTATAAAAATATTGGCTTATTAAAAAAGAGAGCAAATAAAGCGCATATTATTGTAAGCGCTTACTTATTTTGTTTTTTATAGCAACGTAAATAAAATATCCTACCCTCTAGTGTGTTACTTGATCTTACAATTGTCTTTTCAATTTTTTAGGCGTATCTTATATTTTGATTAAGGAGTGAGTATGATGGCTATTCTCTTCAATCATGAAAATAATTTCAAAAACTACTTAATGTACGGAAAAAGGCAATATATGAAACAAAAAAATGTGGTATATGAACAAGGAGACATAGGAAAAGGATTTTATTACTTGGACAGTGGATTAATTAAAGTCCACACCTCTACCCCATTAGGAAAAGAACGCGTATTAAACATTGTATTGCCAGGTCAATTATTGGGAGTCCAAGCAATGGACCAGCAAGCTCATTTCACTACTGCTACTACGGTAAAAGATTCTGTACTATATTATTTTAGTTATGACGATTTTAAAAAGCTTATAACTATTCACCCGCCCATACTAAACCTTATTACAAAGAGTATTATTCAAAAAATGCATATCTTAGCTGAACAAATTAATTTACATACGTTAACTACCGAGCAGCAAATCGCCACTGTGCTTTTAAACATCTATCATGACTTTAAAAGCTATGAAATTCCTTTAACACAAAAGGACCTAGCAACGTGTACCGGTTTAACAAGGATTACAGTTTATAAAACGTTAAAAAAATGGAAAGAGAAAAAACTAATAGATAGTAAAAATAAAAGATTTCTAATTAAGAACCCGGATCTGTTAAAAAACTATCTCTTTCAGTGATAAACGCTTTGGTCACGTTATCAAAGTAAGGAATAATGCTCGATGGAGTAAATGTTTCTGTACACTTAAAATACACGTTTATAGAAAGGTGATTAAATGGTAAACCTTCGATACATATGGCGTCCCTTTTTAAAGTATGGACAGATGATAAAATTAGAAGAAAACACCACAATCTATTATCAAGGAGAAGTTGGTAAAGGATTTTATTATTTAGATAAAGGCAGTGTAAAGATTACTCTCTTAACTGAGAAGGGAGCAGAACGTACGGTTAACTATGTTCCTGAAGGGATGTTATTAGGGGAAAACGGTATTAATAAAGAGCCTTATTTAACAACGGCCGTAACCACAGCTCCATCCGTTTTATATTATTTTACTAATGAAACAACGTTAAAAATATACGAGGAGGAACCGAAAGCAGTCATTCTCTTTACAAATTCTCTTCTCTATAAGTTTAGATTACTAGCAGAAATTATTACGTTTCTTAATCTCCCCGTTGAACAACAGATGGCTCATTATTTAGTAAAGCTCGTAAAAGAAAATGAGGAATTTCCCTTTAATCAAACATCCTTTGCCCGCTACGTTGGGACTTCCCGCATTACCGTGAATAAAATCATTCAAAAATGGAGTAAAGAAAAATTGATTGAGCTGTCTAATCAAAATATTTATATTAAAAACATCAGTAAACTTAAAGAAATAAGAGATCAAAACAGCAAAAACATAGGCGATTTAGATATGCTAATGCTGCCATTAATACCATTATAAATATGCTTGTAATGGTGCTTTGCACATAGAAGATATGGAGGGAAATACAGGGCAAGTGAAAACATAATTGAATAAAAAAAGAAGTTACCTTGTGGTAGCTTCTTTCACTAAAAAAAGAATGTATTCATTCTAAGGTTAACCTTATACCATAAATCGTGTTTTTCAGAGTACTACTACGATTTATTGTGTTTATCCTAATCAAGACGTACCTCTGTTTAAAATTTCAATTAAAATCGACTTGCCTTATACACATGTGCCTTTATTTCAAAGTTACGGTTAATTCTCTTTCTGTAAAAACTTGTTTAGCAATAAAAATAGCATTTAACGCTCTAGGAAAGCCAGTGTATGGAATACAGTGAGTAATGGCTTCTACTATTTCATGGGGTGTGAGGCCTACATTAAGCGCAGCATTAATATGAATATTTAATTGTGGTTCACACCCTCCTTGTGTCGTAAGCGAGCTTATCGTAACCAGTTGTTTTTGCTGTAGGTTAAGTCCTTCTCTTGTATAAATATCTCCAAAGGCAAATTCAATGACATATTTCCCAATGTCAGGAGCAATGTCTTTTAATGATTCAATTACTCGTTTTCCACCCTCTCCATCTACTTCCATTAACGTTGTCCAACCATTTTCGTAACGTTCATTCATCAACTGAATCTCTCCTTACAACTGAGTTATTTTATTTACAAGTTAGATATTACGCTTTAGAGCGCGCTCTAAAGCAAGCATTTTATTTCTCATGTTATAATAATAAGTATGGAAAATTTATTCAGTATTCAACAAGTAGCAAGTATGACCGGTCTTTCTACACATACTTTGCGTTATTACGAAAAAATTGGATTAATAAAAAATGTACAAAGAGCCCAAACCGGATATCGGCAATATACAGACGTTGATCTAGCTTGGATTCAGTTTTTAATTCGTTTACGTGTTACAGGAATGCCTATGCTTAAAATGAAGCAGTTTTCTGATTTGCGACAGAAAGGAGATTCTACTATTACTGCAAGAAAGGAATTGTTAGAAGAACATTATAAAGATGTCTTAGGCAAGATAGAGGAACTAGAGTTAAATTCGCAGAGAATTGAAGAAAAAATTGCGCACTATAAAAAATTAGAGACAGTGGAAAACCAACAATCTTAATAAATATAAAAAAGAACTTGAAACACATTTTTCAAGTTCTTTTCATAGTACCTAGGCTAACATCAAACAGAAGTTGCTGGATTTATATATTTAATAGAGACCCACCTAATACTCTATCTATAACTTCTTGACTAGATGTATGACGCTTAACAGCCTGTAGATGTAAATATCGATCTCCATATGGAAAATCTGAACTAAATTAACGTTCTCTGAGGTATTTCTTTTATAGCCAAAGACAAGGCGTATATTGTATAAAATGACTTTGCTATAGGACTAATATAAAATGATGTCTAGTTATTGTATTATTACCGCTAGGCTGTTTATACACTAGTAATTTCTATTTCTTCTATATTTGGCAGTGCTTCAATTGCTCCTATCTTTGTACATACCAGCGCTCCAACTCGGTTTGCAAATGCAATAATGTCGAGTAACTGCTCGAAATCATTTTTAATGGATTTGATATTCTGTGTATTAGCTAATTTGAACAACGTTGCACCTACAAAAGCATCCCCAGCTCCTGTAGAGTCAATTGACTTAATAGGAATACTCTTCACTAGTTCTTTTTTTCTACTATTAGATATCAATGTTCCCCTTTTTCCAAGAGTAACTGCTACAATTTTAGCTCCCATTTTATGTAGGGTATCAACACCTACTTCATGATTCTTAATGCCTGTGATAATCTCTAATTCTTCATCACTTACTTTTACAAAATCACTTAAAGCAATAGCTTTCTTTGCAATTGAGATGAAATCAATTAATCTTCCTTTCCATAAATCTCTTCGATAGTTAGGATCAAAAGAAATAAACTTTCCTTCCTCTTTAGCACTAGAGATGAGGCTTAAATAAGTTTCACGGAATGGAGAAGTTAACATTGCCGTGGCTGAACCAAAATGAAGGATTCTAGCTTTATTTATTTCATTTAGGTTAATGTCCTCCATTGTCATTAAAGCGTCAGCTCCCCTATGAAATACAAAGTCTCGCTCACCATTTTCTTGTAGAGACACAAAAGCTAGGGTAGTTGCTACCTTTTCATCCCAAGCAAGCATCGAAGTATCTACGTTTAATGAATTTAAGGTTTCTTCTAAAAAGTAACCGAATGGGTCTTTACCTACTTTACCACTAAATGATGCATTACCGCCTAGTTTCGCTATGGTTGCGCATACATTTGCTGGTGCTCCACCGGCATTTTTTAAAAATTGGCGTCCCTCTATTAAATTGGAATTAATATTGCTACAAAAGAAATCAATTAATAATTCTCCTACACAAACAACTGGAGCATTTTCACTTATGCTATTTTGCACTTATATCACACTCATTTACTTAGATTTTTTCTCTAAATCCAAAATCATTTTATTATATGTTTTTTCAGTTAAAGGATAAAAGCAGATTATTAATACAGAAAGTAAAATGAAAATTCCTGGCACTAGAGCATTCATATTTTTTATAGCATTTAAGGAAGCTACGGTTTGTTCTGCATTAGCTACATAGCCTGCTATCCCCAAATAGATGGCTGAGAATGATCCAGCAAGTGCAACCCCTAACTTATTAGTAAAACTCATTAAGGAAATAACAACACCATCTGCTCGAACTCCAGTTTTCCATTCAGCATAATCTACACAATCGGCAACCATCCCCCAAGCTAGTGTGTTTAGTGGAGTGGTAAAGAATCCCGAAGCAAACAGCCAAAATAAAATTAAAGCAATTGAATCAAAAGAAGTAAATTGGAGTCCTATATATGAAATAAGAGATACTGTAGCTGATACAATCATTACACTCTTTCTACCCCATTTATTGGAGAATAAAGGAATAAATAAGTTACTAATTAGCGCAGCTCCAAAAAATAAAACAGTGCCCCAAAATACTAATTCCTTTTGATGAACATTGTAAGTAAAATAGTAAACCATTGTACTAAGTTTAATATTAAAACCAATAGCAAATGCCAAGAAAGACGAAACTAGTACTAGTAGTGGTTTGTTTTTAAACAAAACAGATAAAGTTACTTTAAGCCCATGTTTTTTACTCTTTTTAGGAGCAGTGCGCTCGCGTACTGTAAAGAAGCTAAACAGATTTAAAATGATACTTACAGCAGCATAGACTAGAGCAGTCATCTGAAATCCAAATTCTTGATTTTCGCCTCCAATAGCTGTTACAAGAGGGGTTGCGCATGAAATGGAAAGGAGGATTCCTACATAAACCAATATCATACGAGTAGTTGTTAAAACTGTGCGTTCCTGAACATTATTAGTAATTCGTCCTGTTAAGCTATTAACTGGAATCGTTTGCATACTAAACGTCATCCCTAATAAGATATAGGTAACATACATATATATAATATTTCCGGTTGACCCTAAGTGAGGGTTGGTAAAACATAGGATAGTGAAGAAGGCAAAAGGAAGTGAGACCCATAACAAATATGGTCTTGCTTTTCCCCAACGTGTATTAGTTTTATCTAAAATAACTCCCATTATAGGGTCGCAAATAGCATCTAGAACTCGTACTACTAAAAATAGCGTCGCAACAGCTGCAGGATGGATACCTCCGACATCAGTATAATAAAAAAGTAGATAGGCATTAACGAATTGAAAAACAATGTTATATGCCATGTCTCCCGATCCATATCCAAACCGTTCTAACCAGGATAACCTAGGAATAGAATTAGGTTTACCTTTACTTTCAGCCTCTAATATTTGTGATTGTTCTGCGTTTAACATAGGTAATACCTCCAGAATGCGTTTTCAAAAATATGTTAAGAAAGCTAGTCGTATTATAAACATTTACCTTAAAGAAAAAACAGATGCGGTTTAGTTGCAAATGTCTTATTTTAACTCCGCATCTGAAAATTAAAAGTTCAAGAATCTCGTCATAAATATCAACTAGAAATCTAGCTTTCAAGTATAATGTTTTTATTCGTTTGGATACACTATAATTTTTAAACATTCGTTTTTAAAATTTAGTGCTCTCTCCATCGCTTCACGTGTGCCGGCTAACGGATATCTATCTGTTACAAGATTCTTTGTGTCAATTGCACCGGAAGTAAGAAATTTAATTCCTTTTGGATAAGTGTTGGCATAGCGGAAAATACCATATATATCAATCTCATTATCAGCAATAAATGGTACATCGAGTGGAATATCGCTTTGAGAAGGTAAACCTACGATTGCTAATTTCCCACCACGACGAATTGAAGATAGTGAAGATTGTAATGCTTTTGGATTCCCTGCAGTCTCCCATGCAACGTCAACGCCTACGTTTTCAGTAATATTTTTAATTTCATTAAGAGGATCTTGCTCTCTGATATTAATAACGTGAGTTGCCCCCATTCGTTTTGCTGCCTCAAGACGCAATGGTTCTAAGTCTGTTGCTATTATTGTACTTGCTCCAAATGCTTTCGCTGCTGCTACAGCCATTAACCCTACCGGTCCCATTCCCATAATCGCAATTGTTGACCCAGGCTGAAGTTTTGTTCTCGTCGCTGCATGGATACCAACTGAAAAAGGCTCTATTAAGGCAGCATCTTCATAGGAAAGGGAATCCGGGATTAAAAAGACAAAATCCTGACGCATTTTTATATATTGAACAAAGGCACCATCAACTGGTGGTGTTGCTAAGAATTGAACATCTGGACAAAGGTTGTACCTTCCCTCTTTGCATGCTTCACAATGTCCACAGGTTACTCCTGGTTCAACGGCTACGCGATCCCCTACTCTAAATCTTTCAACAGCTGATCCAATAGCTACAACCTCACCTGAGCACTCATGTCCAAGGATAAATGGTTTTTCTACTTTGTATTTACCAATTCTACCATGGGTATAATAATGTAAGTCTGAGCCACAAATTCCTACAGCCATTACTTTAATTAAAACTTCATTTTCATCAATTTGTGGTATAGGCAATGTTTCAATACTGATTTCTCTTGTGCCGTGCATGACAGCTGCTTTCATAGTTTTAGGTAAGTTGTTATTCATCAATAATTTTCCTTTCTTTAATAGAAATTCTATATAAATCCATAACGTAAAAATAAATATGAATTTACTTTCAACTCATAAATTTCTAATGCACTTGACTGTTCCTTAAATATATTTTTATTATTATGTAAGTGCATACATTTTAGAGTTTTTTATTACATGAGCTAATTTTACCTGCTAACATCACACCATTAATAGCCTTTTATACTGTCTAAAAGTACAGTAACACTGTACTTTTCTTTTTATATACATACAAAGATATAGCGTTAAAATAAAGCTAATAGGAGGTGTAAGATTCTCATGGCTGAAATTGAAGATCGGGAAACATTTGCAGAACTGTTATCTTTGGGTGTTAAAGAACTAAAACTTCACCCTGATTATAAGATTAAAAGGAAAAAAGGCGAAGATAGCTCACTAGGACAATCTTATATAGCTAATATCGCAAATGAACTAGGTGTATCTCCCAATACAATTAAAAGTTGGATAGGTCAGATGGGATTAAAATATATTCCTGGTCGTATTGACGATGGAAAGCTCTTCGGCATCATATGGATAATATTTAAAAAAACGGATATAGATATCAGTTGGTTCTCAAAGCTGATGGAAACAACTTCTATACCCACTCTTAAACCTGCTTTACCAGCTTGGGTGTCTTCGTGTCTGGAAAAGGCAAAAATATTAGGGGCAGACAACTCATTTGGTGCACCCCTTAACAAAGATATTGAGGAAATAGTAAAAAAAATATTTCATAATAAACTTCAGACTGAAGCTGCTACTCCAAAGGAACATTTTACAATACATAACTTACCAGCACGCTGGTCAGGAGTTTTTATTGGAAGACACTTTGACCTGGAGGCAATTCGTCAGTGGGTAATTTCCCCTTCTCCATTATGTTTAATTTCCGGATGGGCTGGTATTGGAAAAACAACTCTTGCTCTTGAAGTAGCATATGCGTGTATTCAGAAGAATTATAGGGAAACAGAAAGCCTTGAGATGGATTGGCCAAACCTCAATTCTATAGTATGGTTTAGTGCTGACTGGAAGGGACTAACCTTTAGTGATTTTCTAAATACAATTGCTTACCAACTTGGACGGATAGAGCAAATCAACCGATCCATTGACGAGAAACGTTTTGTGGTTCGCAATGCATTAGCTAATTATGCAAAAGAAAAACCTGTATTACTTGTGATTGATAGCATCGATACAGCTGAAAGTGAAATTTATGAATTTATTACTAATCTTCCACAAGGCGTTAAAGTATTACTCACATCTCGCGAGAATCTACAGCAAAAATATAGAAACAACTTTAGAGATATAATAACCATTCAACTAAAGGGACTGGAAAAGGACGATGCTCTTAACTATCTTTCTTACGAAGTAAAACAACATATGAAAATGTCTAATTCATCGAACAAACAAGAACAAATGAAACAGTTATTAAATAGCCCTCTTGAAACTCGTGAACAACTCATTTCAGCTACTGCTGGAAATCCTAAAGCTATCGCTCTTAGTATAGCTTACATTGCAGATGATGACATTCCTGCTCAGCAACTTATTCAGGAACTAGGAAAAGCCGGTTACTCACTGTTGGAATTATTTGATTTTCTTTTCGGACGCACATGGGAGAAATGTAATGAAAATACTTTACATCTTTGGAAAGTGTTATGTTTTTTCAGCAAACCTCCTGACGAGAAAAGTTGGGCAACAGCGGCTGGACTAGACGCTCGAAAATTCCATTTTGCTGTTGATCAAATGAAATTATTTGCGCTTATCCAAGGAGAACGTATAGAAGGAAAAATCCATTATCTAGGTCACCAAACCGTAGTAACATATGGTGAACAACGATTGTTAGAAGATAAACAATTTGAAAATGTAGCACGTAAGCGTTGGAGCCAATACTATATCCAATATTTAGACAACTATTTAAAACGGGATCTTCCGGATTCGATTTATTGGAGTTATTTGCTTGGTCGTGATTTAGAGGAAATTAAGAAAGAATGGCCAAATATACTCAAGGTTATAAAATGGGCAAACGAATCCGATCAAAAAGAGCTTTTGATTGAACTGGTATTTCGCATAAGCCATTTTCTAAGTCGAATTAATTTACCGTTAAGGATTAAATATGGAAAAATAGCAGCTGATTATGCAAAACAACTTAGAAAACATACCTATGAGGCATTTTTTAGAATTGATACATTGGGTTGGGCATTGATGGAGGTCAATAACCTAGATGGTTCCCTACTACAAATAGATTCCGGTCTAAAGACACTAGATCAGTTAAGCTCAGACAGGTCTGATGTTTACGATTTGAAAGCTTGGGGACTTGCCTTAAAAGCAAGGCTCTTGTTGAAGAAAAATAATCCTAACAAAGCAGAATGTATTCTTGAAGAAGTTAGGGAGATCTTCACTACACCGGTGATTCAACATAGAATTTCATTAGTGCGAGGTGATCTATGTATGGTCTATAAAAATTACGGAGCAGCAATCCGATTATATGAAGAAGCTAATGAAATCAGTTTAATATATGGAGGAGAAAAGACCATTGAAGCTTACTTTAATTTAGGTGTAGCTTACGTCATTTGTGATATGCTTGAGGAAGCAGAAAAATGCTTTAATAGCCTTCTTTATCAGAAAGACAAAGCCAACCAAATTGAATTAATATACTATCACTACGGGATGGCCCAATTGCTATTACGAAAAGGAGAGAATATAGAGGCTTTACATTCTATCCAAGAAGCTATAAACCTTATCGATTCTTGGGGACCAACCATTAGTATTCGAAAAGAAGTAGAAGAATTCAATGAAGTTATTAAACATAATATTAGAGAGAATTAAGTAAAACAGCCACTTGTATGAAACAAGTGGCTGTTTGTTTGAATGTAGTGCTTAAATTAGGTTGAAATTTATCTGGTCTCTTATTTCTTCCAAGTTGATCACTCTTTTCTATTTGGCTTTTATTAGACTAACGCAATTACATCTATATAAAAGGATTATGTTAAAATTACTCTGGTTTCTCCACTAGTTGTATCTGAAAAATTTGAGTTGCTTGAATACCTCTTAAATTTGCTCGTGGTTATACTTATAGAATTAGTTACACTTTGATATACAGCTTAATTAATGGCTTCAAGGGCTTGTTTCAAATAATCCATTTCAGAGGTTATATCATCTATCTTTTGGTTTAATTGACTTACTTTATCAAGAGTATTCTGTGCATCTAATAAATTAATTTCTAACATCAAACGGCTTGCTTCACTCTCAAGTTCCAATCTCTTTGCAAATAATATCTCGTGCTTTTTTATAATTTCCGATTTTAAATTTTTACTATTGGTTTCTTTCATACTTATACCTCACTAACTTGTAATAACAGTATTTTATTGAGATGTAAATTCCCCTATATAATTTAATAATTACCTACAGGGAAGTTTATGACATAGTTAAAGTTGCCTTTTTTACTTACAGGAAAACCACATTTATTTCGCATTTGCATAAGCTAAATAAAAGGAACCAATTAAAATAAATTCCATTATTCACTTTCCTTGGATGGCGTTCATAAGTTCTTGGTGTTAACATTCAGATACATACTGAGCGCTCAAAAACTTCTCTAACTGTTAAAAACAAATACAACATTCCAAAATAAGGGAAAATTTAAATCGTTTTGTTTTTTTGCAGGAAAAGAAAGCGCAGTATATAAAGATAACAGTATGCATCAAAAAGTGTTGAGAACATTTTATCATCATTTTCTATCAGCACGAGATTCATAATTTGAGAAAAGAGCTTATATCAGTCCGTGTCTTAAGTATGCCTATTATATAGAATGGGTTACTTAGTAAATAAGGGAAGGTGATTTATATGTTAGGGGAAGAAGATTTAAAAGTAAATTGTATATCAGCTGCTATAGGTTTACTCATCCAACATAATATCATCACTCACCAGGAACTGGACAAACTAACTAAAACGAATTATCACGTTTTTTATCATTTTCTAATGGATAAGCTAATTGAAGAAGAGTTTAGTAAAGATAGAGTAATACAAACATAAGTGCTTCAACAAAGAAAGAAGCGCAAGATCCAAAGCAAAGATCTCCTATTTCAAACTTGATTTCTTATAAGGGTCCTTACATATTAGACATATATAATATGTAGGGCTTTCTTATTCAACAAAGCCTTCTATAGTTTAAATGTATTTCTTCACAATCTATCATTTTAAAAGTCATTTTATCAAAGGAAGTCTGCCAGTATTGTTTCAAAAAAAGTCCTCTTCTCGTTTCAGGAACAGAACCTATATTCAGTGAATTTTATAAGCTACTTCCAAGTCTGATCCAGTTTATCTGAATAGAAATGTAAGGCTTTTTTATAACTTAGTATTTCATTATCATTTGTCGTATTTATTAAGCATTTCAGTAACAGTTCCATCGCTTTGCTATGTTCTTTTAAATTGTATAAGGTCATGGAATAAAACACTTTAATTACATGATTATCTGGGAACAATTCCATTCCTTTTAAAAATATATCTTTTGACTTTTCATATTCCCCCAAGGCTCTATATGTGCTGCCCAATCCCAATATTGCCCCTTCCATATCCTTAGAAGGTAATCCTATCTTTATGGCATTTTCGTAAAAGGGCACTGCCTTTTCTTCTTCCCCTAATATGTCAAAGCTCCAAGCACATTGATAGTTATATAAAGCATCGTCTGGAAATTCCTTAACTAATTCACTTAGCAATTCGTTAGATTCTTTGTGATTTCCATTCTTTCGTAACGCTAGTGCTTTATCTAGTTTTTTATTCATTACTTAAATCTCCAACCCTTCTTTTTCCCACTATTTATCTATTAACATCCTTCCATATCCAGAAATTCAGGGTATTCGTACACTTTATCCAGATCTATTTCTTGTTTTAACTATCCTTAATGTTTAATTTTTAAAGGCTAACCCATTGGCCTGCAAAGCTGTTCTAAGTTTAGGTAAAGAAGCCGGACCCATACCATGAAATTGTAATATCTCTTTTTCACTAAATTTTGATAGCTGCTGCAAAGAAGTTACCTCGTTGCTTTCCAATGCTCGTCTTGCTGGTGCTGATAGCATGGAGAGAAATCCATTGTCAGGTTTGCGTTCTTGCTCACAGGTTGGACAGGTCGGACAGTTACTGCTTTTATAATATTTGTGTCCTTTATTACAGATTCTTAGATTTCCCTTTTGGGTTTTCATTTTTAATCTCTCCTTTTCTCAAGAATTTTTTAACTTTTATCCCCTGCCACTTCTCCAATGGATGGTTTATGAAGGTACAACACATGCTACGTATAGTAAGCTCATTACCATTAAATACGTATGAGTCTCGTTTCAGATAGTGTAGCTCCATTACAAATCATGCTAACACCTTACATGTTTGCGTTTGAAACCAAGCCTTCCTCTATCTATATCCTTTTGAATGTTTTCGGAAGCAAGAAGAATACTACTTTTTTTCTTATCCTTCTTAACTTCGACTGGACCTACTGCCTTTGCCGTTTCAAGCGCCTTCTCATGAAGTGGCAAATATGAAACACCGACTGTATAGATAAAATTATTCATAGCCGATTTGGTTCGATCTGGAGAATCGTGAATCGTATTTTCCACTTGATTAAGCATATCGGCAATCTTACTTTTGCTAAATTCATCGTCAGGACGATTACCCAAAAGCCAGCAGTAACAACTCCAACCCGCCGACATTTCAAGTTCTTCACCACTTGCCACCCATTTATCAGCAACAACTTGCGCAAAATCGGTTTCTGACAAAGTTACTGCAACTACATAATCGGATAGCATGTAAAAATACGCTTTATCAATCCAACGCTCAAAATCCTCCGCAGTCATCTCTGTTGGGTCTGCAATGATACCAGCAAAATACATAGCATCGTAATTGCCAGAAGCGTAAAGCTGCTCAGCTAAAGCCTGGTTTTTCTTGATTTTCTTTGCAATCGGCTTCATTTTTCCTGTTGCCACTCCAAAAAGCGGATCGTGTGCACCATTGTTTATGTAAGTCTTTTTAATTCGTTCCGTACCAAGCGCTTCTAGTTCTTTCATAACCATTTCAAAATCCATCGTTCTGTACCCTCCTTCTCCGTTCATAATCTACTTTTTATCTCCGCCAAAAAGTTGAACAGTCTTTTTTATCTAAAATATTAAACTCGATTATTTTTTTAAGTAATTCATAGTTTACTGGCTCAGTCCATAGAATTCGAAATAGGCCTTTGGTAGCGCTGTATCCAGCCTGAGCAATGTCATGATTAAAGTGCGCAATCCCTACTTCTTCAGGTGAAACGCTCAAATGATGTTTCGCTGAGGCAAAGCCGATGATGAATGTTCCATGATCAGTAAACATTGGCGTATTCCATTTGATTTGTGGTTCCAAATTCGGGAAAGTATTAGCAATCCAAGCCAAAACTTCCTCTGTTCGGTCACGGTGGTCAGGGCTATCTATACGCGCTAAATATTCTGCAAAAACTTCCATAGAATCTTCTCCTCAAATAATTTTTTTAATCTACTCTACTTTTATACAAATGGAACATCAGTCAGTTCACTTAACCTTATTTCATTTTTAACTCAAATACATTAACAATTTATATTAGCCATGTTTTAAATAAAATGTACTAATCATTTAATCCTTTTCCATTAAGAATGTTCGGAATGCATTTTTTAACCCTTGATTCTCGAGTCTTAGATTGTTTGGCCGCAGAAAAATAAAGAATATATGCTCTTTGACGTCCTGGAGTCAATGTAGTAAAAGCATCTTTTAGAGCAGGTATTTCATCAAATTCATGCTGTAGCTCTTCAGGAATAATGAGTTCTTCAGGCTTTTTAGCTTTGACTTTTAATCCGGCTTTTTCCACCTCAATAGCCTCATAAATATAAGCTTTCAAGACGGCTTCCTTTTCAGCTATTTCTTGCACATTGGTAAAGCGAATTTGCCGCGCTCCTTGTACATTCTCCGTTTGTTGGATTAGAATATCATGAGAATCTTGTAACAAAGAACCTTTAGGAAACAGTAGCGCACAGTATTCTTTGAATCCATGTATTAAAACAATGTTTTTTTTCTCAAACGTGTAACAAGGGTTCATCCATTTATAATCTTCAGTCAACTCACAGTCAAGAACAATCTTTCTCAACGTCTCATATTCTTCTTTCCACTTTTTAGCTTTAGTTAAAAATTCATCGACCTTAGGATTCATTTTACTATTTGTCATCATGGAACACTCCTATTCAATTTTTTAATCTGTGGCTCTCGCAATCATACAGTCAACCTTCAATTCATTTAATGGTGTTACTATTCTTCAAATGTAGGAAATGCCCTTCTTCAACTGACTTGATAGTTATTAAAATCATAAATATTTTAACTTTATAAGAAAGAGGCTTTCGTTTATTTATCAAGCGTTACCCTTTCACCAGTCTCTGCAGATGTTCGAACCGCATCTAATAATTGATGAAGTTTAACAGCATCGTGGAAGTTTGGAATTTGACTTTTATGTTCAAATATATCTTTTGCCAACACCTTATAAGCCTTTTCAACGTAATCTTTTGGATGATTATCTTTTACCGAAGATACGTTTATCTCTTCAACATACACACTTTCAGTACTTAATAAATAAGTAGGATACTTAACCTTCTCTGCTTTGAGATTACCAAATTGTACGTGACCGGATGAAGAATTCTGGGTTAAGCGAAAAACACCTTTTTCTCCTCTAATCTCTAATTGAAAAGCAGGATAAACTCCGCCTTGAATATGAACAGAAGCTGAAATGTTACCGTTGAGTGTTCCCTGTATTAAGATTTGGTCCGCTGTATCCTTTGACACCGTAACTTCTGCTCCTTGTATGAGAGCTTCTGTATAATGCGTATTCATTATCGACGATAACTCTTTAAAGTCACCTAAGATGTAGCACAGAACATCAAGCGAGTGTCCACCGTTGATTGTAAGAAGGTTCGCTCCATTTTCTTTTTTTAAGATATAGCTGTTTGCTTCATCTGTTATTCCACCCTTTCCTTGTGTCGCTACCTGCATGGTACAGGAGATAATTCTTCCAATTTCCCCTTGGTTAATAGCCTGCTTTACATAATTCACCTCGGGAGATTGTCTTGCTTGTAACCCAATCGCATGGTGAATGTCCACCTTATCCGCTAACTTTGCCAGTTTAATTGCTTGCTTAGTATCTACACCTAAAGGCCACTCGCAATAAATATGTTTCTTTTCCTCTATTGCTGCAATTGAAGCTTCGTAATGAAACGGAACTTTTACACTAACTACTACTAAATCAACATCTTTAGATTGCGCTAGTCCCTTATAATCTGTAAAGCTATGGGAAGCATTAAGTACTCTCGCACTTTCCTTGGCGGTTTCTGCTTTTGATGTTCCAATTGCGGTTATTCGATAAAAAGGGCTTTCTTTCAGTACTGGAATATGTGTTTTGCTCGCCCATTGATTATTTAAAGATCCCCCTATAATTCCTACTTTTATTAATTTCTCCTTCATTAGACATTCCTCCAACATTTTGTAGAAAACATTACCTTTTAATCAAGTATAATTAAAATGAATCACCATTTTAAATATTAAAATATGATAGCTATATCACTTTTTTTGATGGAGGGTGAATATGAATGGATATTGAAAATATGAAAGCTTTTGTTTCAGTGGCCGAATTAAAAAATATATCTGCGGCTGCAATAAAATTGAACCATCTTCAATCTAATATGACTGCCAAAATAAAGAAAATAGAAAGCTATTATAATCAAGAACTATTTATTAGAAACTCAAAGGGCGTTAAATTAACCAAGCAAGGAGAAAAATTGTACCACCAATTTAAAAAAATATTGCTTCTTTGGGAAGAAACTGAAAATAAGATGAAGAAACAAGATGAAAAACTCCGCATTGGCACCATGATATCAGTTGGGGGCACTCAATTCTCAAGCGCTTTAAACAAACTCTACAACACCTATCCAGATCTAGCAGTAACATTAAAAACGGGTTCAACCGAATATATTGAAAATCAAATTCTACTTGGACAAATCGATGTAGCTTATACAATTGGATCATTAAACAACCAAAAGATAAAATATAAAAAAGTAGGCGTAGAAGAAATGGTTGTCATTGGTCGCGATATTGATCAACACACGACATTCGATGACTATGTAAGACAAAAGAATATACTGGTACTTTCAGATAAGTGTTTGTACATGACAATATTAGATACTATTTACGCCAGCTTACATATTGAACAAGGTGACATGATCGAAGTTAGCGATCCAGAAACATTAGTGAAATTTGCGTTAATGGGCATGGGAATTTCCTTAATATCTAAGCGTATCGCAAACCGTTATAATATCCATAATTTTTTAGAAGTTCCACCACCTTATCGGTACACTGACTTTTATCTCATTTCCCGGCTAAATTATGAATTTACCCCTATCGAAAAACAGTTTATTGAATTGAATAACTTCCTTGGGGACACTTTTAGAAGAGGAGAAGTTTAATATTGAGGTTATAGTTTTTTCTGTAACCTTCTTTGTGATTTCTTGGCTATCATTGTTTTTTATATAGGTACAGTGAAAGATTTTTTCGTTTTACATAAAGCGTATTCTTAGCAGCCATTTATAATAAAGAGCAAATCAATGTTTGATTCGCTCTTTATCATCTTCCCTCATATCCAGCATGTAAAATTCTACAACGTTATCTTCATTACCCTTAAAATACAGCCGCTTCGCTTTTTGCATATTAATATTAACCTCTTCTATAACCTTATGGTCGATACTAGCATCGTTTAATACTCTAATGGCAGAATCAAAGTTTTCTGTTTTTATATGTAAAGCAAAATGGACATGAATACCACCTTGTTCATAACTATTCACACCTACTATTCATACCTAATACTTCCTAAATATTTAACACCCTTAATTTCGTTATCACTCTTTTTATTGTGCTGAAAATCATAAATTAAAATCATACTGTTGAAACCATCAGGCAAATATTCTCGATATTTTTCAACAAAGTTAGGAATTACTACATCATCATATGAACAGCCTTCCAATAGGTGCGAAAGCTTACGCATGTCCTGATTTGCATAATGAGCTTCGCTAAAATCTTCGTCAAAGTAATCAACTTTAAAGTCCTTTTCAAATTGTGAGGGTATAGCATCTCCATCTTCCGTATAAGCAACCAACAGATATTTTTCTAGCTCTTCGCTAGTGGAAAACTTACCAATCCATAAAGATACATAACCTATCTGTTCCATACAATCCCTCTTTCAAAAAAACATTTCTTACATTACAATCATTCTTTATACTTTAACTTTACACGAATTGAACATCAATTAGCTCACTTAATCTCATTTTGTCCTTTAAATCAAACACGTCATCAATAAAAACAAATAGCTCACCTAAGGAATCAACAAACTGAATAAATCCTGTCTCTGTTATAGATTGGCCTCTCTTATAGTACGTAAGTTAGACTTGTTTATTTGTGTGTAAGGCTTCAACCCTTGCCACTCTAGGTGTATAGCTTTAATAATTTTTGGCGGGGCAAATTGTTCGCATCATTTGTCTCAACAAAATATTCTAATTGCCATTTTTGTGTTTCCAAAGCTTGTTTGCTAGTTGGTTTATCCCATATCGGGTACACTCTAATTGCCATCTTGCCTTTTGTGGTAGCCGTTTTAAGAATTTTTTGTTTTAAAAGAACTTCTTTTGGAAAAATGAATTGTCCAAATCTATTTGTACTAGTAAAGGTATTAATAACTAATAGATCGGTAGCTTTTCCATACGAAAAGGCTTGGTTTTTATGAGCCGCATCTTTTTCCCAAAAGGATACAAACTGCCCTACCTTATTAGGTGTAGTTTTCGCCACCCTAAATCGTACGGATTTTGAATTTAACTGAAAGATACCAGCGCCATAATCTGAATTTTGAGTTTCTTCTCGAATAGCTTTTATAGCGAAGTGATTGGGTTTATAAAAGTTCTCATTTACATAGGTTAACGCCTCATAAAATTTCATTGTTTTTACCTCTTATGTTTATAGGCTTCTTCAATTAATAGTAAGTGGTTTGTATTTCTTTCCTCGAAATTGCGTCTAAATATCTTAAATATTCCAAAATGTTATAGCAAAGCTATCCTCGTCTTATAACACCTCTTGATCCCTTAAGTGTTACTTCCTCCCCTTAATATAGTTAATGTGCACATATTAACCTCATTTTTTTACTCTTGTTCGCGATCTCTTTGTATTACTGAAATACTTGGAGGTTCAGTTGAAACCACATCAATTATATGATTTAAAGCATGTATTCCATAGTGTTTAAACAGGCCAGGATGTATATCATCAGCTATGGTACCAACTTCAATAAAATCTAGATATCTGGACTTTGAATAAACTGCAAAAGCGCTTCCTTTATACATTTCATACTCATCTATTACAGTAAAACTTTCGTTTCTAACAGAGTATGCAATGTACCAATCAAATGTAAGTCGAATTATAGGAAGTGAGTAATCCACATCAATAGAGGCATACGAAGAAGGATACAAGTGAAGAAAAGAGAAGAAAATATCAGAGAGATTTCATTGCCTTGTTAGCAATTGGATTAATCGTTTATTTTATGTAACATACTATAATGTATAGAATTATTACTCACATGGAGGAGGAGCAGCATGATTCGAACAATAGCTATTACACAAGACCTACACATCAAAGAAGATATACCCCTTGATCACTTGTCTGATCCTTCAATTAAGTGGTTTTGGGTAGACCTTGCCTCTCCATCTGAGGAGGAAGCAAAAGTGTTAGAGACGTTTTTCCACTTTCACCCTTTAGCTATTGAAGATTGTCTTCACTTATTACAACGCCCTAAACTTGATTATTATGAGGGTTACAGCTTTTTAGTTCTTCATTATTTAAATAGCAACACGTTAGATGTTGAAGAAGTAGACTTATTTATTGGAGAAAACTATTTAGTGACCTTTCACTTTAAACCGGTAATCAGTATTGAAACAGTACGACAACGCCTTTTACAGCATCCTAGTGGATTTAATAAAGGAGTTTCCTATATTGCTTATGCGGTTCTAGACCAATTAGTGGATGATTACTTCCCCATTGTGTATGAAATTGAGGATAAATTAAATGAAATTGAAAGCAGAGATGCCAAAAAATCAATTGCTTTACTGATGAATGATGTTTTTGATATCCGAAGTGATTTATTAAAGCTCAGAAAAACCATTCTTCCTATGCGTGACTTGCTATATCGCATTATTAATTCTGAACGTTTACATATACCTGCAGAGCAAAAAGCCTATTTCAACGACATCTATGACCACTTGATAAAATTAACAAGTATGGTGGAAGCCAATCGAGATATGACCTCAGATATGAGAGATAATTACCTTTCAATTAACGCTAATCGGATGAACTCCATTATGATGACATTAACGATTATTTCCTCTATTTTCATCCCCCTTACATTTGTCGTAGGGTTATATGGGATGAACTTTGATCATATGCCAGAACTTCACTGGCACTACGGGTATTATATTGTTTTAGGAATTATGGCTTTAATGACAATTGGCATGATTCTCTGGTTTAAACAAAAAGGCTGGTTTAATGTAAATAAATAACCTCAACAATATGCTGACGTATCTTCCAAAAATGCTTAGTTAAAAGCAGCCCTAAAGAATGGGGCTGCTTTTTAAGATTTCCAATAATTATGAATATGTTGACCAAAGCATATATTTAAAATAGATTTTTAACCAATAAGAATCTTTTCTTCTGCATACCGAATTTTAGCTTGCTTATTTGAGCGAATTGCAAGTACGAACCCAATAGTAAGAGGACCTACTCTACCAATAAACATCATAATCGTAATGAGAATTCGGCCGATAGGACTTAAGTCGCCTGTAAAGTTAGCACTTAATCCAACTGTTCCAGAAGCAGAAAACGTTTCAAACAAAAGAGTAGCCATATCTACCCCTTTTTCTGTAATTGTAAGTAGAAAGAAAATAATAGAAACAAAAATAATTCCAGAAGTAGTAATAGAAAAAGCTCTATAAACAAGTGATTTAGGAATTCGGCGTCGAAAAACATTAATCTCTTCTTTATTTGTCAATACTGACCATAAAGCAAACAATATTAAGACAAACGTCGTTATTTTGATTCCACCACCTGTCGAACCTGGCGCTGCTCCAATAAACATAAGCCCCATCATATACACTTTTGAAGGTAATGTGAGCGCCCCAATATCCACGGTATTAAAACCAGCAGTACGAGGAACTACTCCCTGAAAGTATGCTGCCCACCATTTATCGCCCATGCTCAATTCACCTAAAGTATGAGGATTATGATATTCTAAAGCAAAAATAATCAGTGTGCTTACGACATTTAAGAGGATAGTTGAAACTAATACAATTTTAGTGTGAAGAGAAAACTTCCTTATGTTTCGTTTTCGAAAAATATCTGCAATGACAAAAAATCCAGTCCCTCCTATTATGAAAAGTGACGTAATCATAATATTTACGGTTGGATCTCCTACCCATTTACTTAAATTATCTGGTTCCAAACCAAATCCTGCATTGTTAAAAGCAGAGACAGAATGGAATATGCCATAATAGATTGCTCTTCCCCAGCTCATTTCTTGCGACCAACGAATAGCTAGGATAAGGGCTCCAATCCCTTCCACAGCCAATGTAATTAGCACAACACGTTGGACTAATGCAATAACGCCTTGTAGCGAAAAAGCATTTAGAGATTCCTTAAGTATTAGCCTTTGTTGTAATCCGATTTTTTTACCTAGCACAATAAACATGAGTATACCAATAGTCATGAATCCCCAGCCACCAACTTGGATGAGCACAAGCAAAATGAGCTGTCCAAATAAAGTAAATGTAGTCCCCGTGTCTACAACAGCTAGTCCGGTTACACATACAGCAGAAGTGGCTTCAAAGAGAGCATCAATAAAGCTTAAATGATGTCTATCACTCGTGGCAGCAGGAATCATTAATAAGCAGGTGCCGAGTAATATTAATCCTAAAAACCCGACGAACAAAATACTTGCAGGTTCCAGATGCTTCACTTTATGTTTTTTACGCGGCTTAGAAATTATCATATTACATTTCCCTTCAAAATGTTTTGAGTAAAGATTTATTATATATCATACCCATTTATTTCAAAAGATGGTCATTGCTTTTATTGCCTTCAGTGCTTACGGTAAAATCCATTGTGTAAACTAATTTTTGTATATGATATATGTTTGATTACACTCAATATTTAATTAAGAGAACATAAAAAAAGAGCACATCCAAAAGGTTTGCTCTTTTTTATGGTTTAAATCTTACGCTGTTTGTACTCATTTCTTTTCTACTGCTTTTTGTTTCGTTATATAAGCAGCAGCTAAAAAAAGAAAGAACCACTCGTTCTTTGCCAAAGGCAAACAGAACGTTCCTTTTTTAACATTGCATTTTATCTGTTTATGTACTATTTCATTTAGTATCTATATTGCTGTTAGTTTTCAAGGATTTGCACCTTAAGAAATATTTATATATAAAAAAAGAAACCCTTGTCTATATAGACAAGGGTTTTCAAAATTTATTGGAATTGGGGAATACGTTATTAGTCTGGCCAGATTTGTAGATTCATATACATATATCTTCAAAAATAAATCTTGTATCCGACTATAATTTCATAAAATAACTTTAATATTTATCATAATCTGTTATGTAAATATTAAAGTATTTTATATATTATTAATGTTTTATCATTTACACTTAATGACGACAAATATGAACTTTTTCGAACTTTATTATTTTCTATTAATTCACGAATCACAATATATAGATGTCTGAAAAAACAAAGAAGGTAGAAGATTTTATGCGTGAAAAGTGGGTTCCTGAAGGAGCTGATTCAGGGCATCGTGTGCAATGTATCAGCTCCTATAAAATTAAAACATGCTCCCATAATCCTAACTTTCCCTTTGCTGGAATAAATTCATCCAGCATCTGCATATCCTCAACTACCCAAGCATAACCTCCCACTATAAAGTTCCCCATAAAATAGTCATTCCCTGATACGATTCGACCATCCTCCAGAATGGCCCATGTCTCATTGTTTTCAGTTACCTTCAAACAATCTACAAGTTTGCATACAGCAATGATCTGGCCAGTTGGAAGATTCTCTGGTGTGTATCCGTGCTTACTAAGCAACGACTTTATGGCTATATGGTTAGAGACGTCTTTATCTATTTTTTTACTTGTGTGAATGGCAAGTGGCCCCCGATAATTCGTTCTCCATGACCTTGTTTCATATGTTGCCTCTCTAAGGACAAAAAGGCTTGCCCACGGCTGGATCATTGATAAAACCTTCATTCTGACAGCCTCCAATCTATAGAAGTTTATTTTGATTATAGAGTGTCCCTTTAAAGGAATATTATGAGCAAAAGGCAGAATATCAGTTCACAGAGATCTAATTTATGAGGCATGAGTCATGACCAGTGATCATTAATATCATATATTAATCAGCGAACTATTTTTGTTGGGTTTTACAAACTCACTAGATGTGATTGGGCACGAACTTACACATGTAGTGACCCAGTTCACAAGCGGGCTAGAATATGAAAAGCAGCCTGGACCTTTAAACGAACAGATTTAATGTGGTTTTTTATACCAATTGTGGAAGTTTACGTAACGGAAGGAATTCAACTGGTGAATCGATTCAACTAGGCGTAAGTAAAATTAATATTTATAGTGATATGAAGTATGCATATTTTACAAAAGCACGCGAAACTCTAAGTACTACCGAATACTGGGATCCACTTTATTTTCCGAAAAGCCAAACAAAAAGCGTTTGTCAGGTTGAAGGGTGCAATGGTAAACACAAGAGTTTAGGTTATTGTTCGAAGCATTATAAACGATTTAGAAGTCATGGAGATCCTTTTTTAGTTGCGACAACACACGGAGAGATTAAAAGGGTAAAAGATTAAATTTGTCATAATTAAGGTTCAGAAAAAGGGAACCTGAAAAGGGTTCTCCTTCTTACTATGAATTATATTATATTGGTCCAGTAGTACAGTAGTAGATATGTAAATAATAAATTATTTACGATATATTTATGGTTTTAAACTTTACACTTATTGAAGACAAATAGACGCTTTTATTTCTTGTTAAATACTATCTTATCTTCTATCTTTCTTTTAATAAATTTATATATTAAAAGTAACTACACAGTAATTGTATAATTACTTGATATTAATATGTTTTTAATAAGATAAATTTAATTAAAAATACAAAATCAATGCACTTTATATATTTACTCCAGTTAGCATAAAAGGTTGTATTATAATATACACAATAGAAAATCTCCATATTTGCCCATAAAAAAAGTAAAGGTTTAACCTTTACTTTTAACAAGATACTTTATCATTTACTTGTAATAGATGATATAGCAGCATAGATTTGGAAAGCATAAAAGTAAATATGGCTCTGGTGTGAAAAATTCAAAGTGCTTGAAAGTAAATTGAATTTTTTACACCAGAACCAGATAGATGATTAACTTCTTCATACTATTTGAGATTAGACTTGCCCATTTCTTGTTTGCTTCTAAATAGAAGTACTAAGTTCTCCTTTTCTATTTTTTTTATCCATTAAGGTTTTTGCAGCTCTTAACGCTAAAAGATAGCTGTCAAAGCCAAAACCGCAAATTTGTCCCTGGGCAATTTCCGCAAATACAGAATGATGTCTAAATTCATCTCGGGCATGAATATTAGACATATGAATCTCAATAAACGGGACTTCAAGAATGTCCAAAGCGTCTCTTAATCCATAACTATAGTGGGTCCATGCACCAGCATTAATGATCACTGCATTCACTTTATCAAAATACCCTTGATGAATTCGATCAATCATTTCACCTTCTGAATTTGTTTGAAAAACCTCTAATTCAAGTCTCAGCTCTTTAGCTAGTTGAAACATACTCTCATTAATTTCATCAAGAGTAATAGATCCATAGATTTTAGGATTTCTTTTTCCAAACATATTATGGTTTATCCCATGCAACATCAGTACTTTCCCCATCATAATCACTCCAATGCTATTTAAAATAGTTAGTCTTCCATCCATGGATATACAGTTAATGCTTCTTCAACGGAACCTTCTTTTGCCTGGATCAGTTCCAGATTTAAACCATCCGGAAGCACCACCCAATTATGTCCTTTAGGTAATTCGGTAACATTCCATTTATAAACTTCTTCCATAGCAGCCTCTAAATCTTCCACCATGATTCCTAAATGCGCCAGTCTTCCTTCGACACCTGAGAAGTTAGGGTCTGCGATCAGTTGAACTCCACCAATAGTCCATATTTGTCTAGGGTTATCTTTTCCCCCATCTATTTTACGAATCGGCATATTTAATGCCTCTTTAAAAAAACGAATGTACCATTCAATATCCTTTACACGAATAGCTGAATGTTCAAGATATGCTTTTTTCTGATAGGCCAAATTTCAGTCATCCTTCCTTATCAAGAATTTATGTATTTTTCCATCCAAGTTTCAATCCCTTTTACGTTCGCAACCAACGCTTTATTAACTGGTGTTGCGACATTACTTTTCTCTCCCCATCGGACAATTGCTCCATTGATATAATCGATTTCTGTTTTTTGGCCTTTTTCAAGACTTTGCAGCATGGATGTTTTAAATTCATATGGTAATCCTGCTGCTGCTTTCAACCAAATATCTTCGGGGTCCTCTGTTGATAAAATAATGCCGTTTGCTTTAGCAACATTTATACCCTCTAAAATAGCTTCAAAAGCACAATCTCTAATTTCAGGAATTTGGTATAAATCTCCATATGGTAATTTCGTAATACCACATAAAGCCCCCGTTGCCACATTAATTAAAAGTTTGTCCCAAATCATTCCTGTGGTATTACTACTAACCTCTGTTAATAACCCACATTTTGTCAATATATCTGCGACTCTCTGAATCCTTTTTGTTTTTTCGCCATTCATCTCACCAATAAAAGTAATCTTTCCCTTTGTTCCGGCAATCACATGTCCTGGTCCAAGTAATACGCCGCCAACATAAGTTTTTCCACCGATAACACGATCGTTGCCGATAACCTCGGCAATAGTTTCCTCATTTCCAAGACCATTTTGCAATGACATGACCAGTGTATCTTCCCCAATAATGGATGAAGCATTTTCAATCGCATTTCTTGTATGAAAAGACTTCACCAATACTATTACAAGATCCACTGCTCCAATTCCCTCACAGTTTGTTTGGGCATTTACCCTAACAGCCCTATCATTCGTTCCATCCCTAAGAATCAGCCCCTTTGTATTGATTGCATTCACATGATCAGCCCGTTGATTTATTAAATAAACATCTTGCCCTCCCTCCGCCAGAGTGCCACCAATGGAACTTCCTAAAGCACCTGCGCCAAGTACACAGATTTTCATTTATCTCACTCCTTTGCATTGTTTAATTTTCAAAAAACTTTAATATATGCTGTGCCACCACGCACAATTCTTTATTTTGATTGTAAATTTCAACCTTGGCATATGACTTCAATGATTCTTGATTAACTTCAGTAATCGTATATACAGCTGTAACTGTATCGCCAAAATATACTGGTCTTGTAAAACGTAAACGATCGTAGCCATAGGACACACTTGGCATTTCTGATCTCGCTTGGGTTTGAATTAATGTTGATGCCGTACTTCCAAGTGCAAAAGTTAATACCCCATGTACAATCCGTGTTTTATATGGCGTTGTTTTCATAAATTCTTCATTCATATGCATTTGACTAAAATCCCCGGTAATCCCAGCAAACAAATAAACATCTGATTCACTAATTGTCTTGGTATAAGAAACCGTATCTCCTACTTCAAAAGGAACTTTCTTACTCATAATCTTCCTCCTAGCAATCATTTAATATAGTATGAACAAATCTCTTATAATTCCATTTTATCCCAATCACTTTTAATTCCCATATCATCTGCAAAAAATAATCTGCTATGCATTTCTTTTAAGTCAGCAGAAATTTGAGGTCTAAATGACATTTTCTCAATGATTTGAGTTTCTATATCAATTCCAGGTGCGACTTCACATAATTCCAGTCCGTCTGTTGTTAAGCGGAAAACGGCTCTTTCCGTGATATAGAGAACTTCTTGCCCTCTTTTTAATGCATCCCTTCCATTAAAAGTAAGCTCTTCAAGTTGAGGAAGAAGTTTCTTAAATCGGCCTTCTTGTTCAATTTGCAGCTTACCTTTTTCAATCTTCGTTTTAAGGCCGCCGGCTGTCAGTGTTCCACAAAAAACAATCTTTTTTGTATTTTGACAAATATCTATAAACCCGCCTGTTCCCATGATTTTCCCATTAAATTTATGCACATTGACATTTCCTGCTTGGTCCAGTTCTGCAAAGCTTAAGAAGCAGACGTCAAGACCACCGCCATCATAAAAGTCAAACTGTGAAGGCATATCTAACAATGCATGGGTATTGATGCTTGCTCCAAAGAAAATGCCTTGTGCGGTGACACCGCCGATTGGTCCAGTTTCCACCGTTAAGGTAAATTGTTCATCAACACCTTCTTCACGAGCTACACTTCCAATTCCATCGGCAATTCCAACACCAACGTTTCCCACATTTCCTGGTTTAACTTCAAACAATGCACGCCGAGCGATCATTTTTCGATGATTAAGCGGAAGCCGGGTAACTTCACTTGTTTCCGCGATATAATCTCCCGACATAAAACGATTAACTCCACCCGTGTACAGCTGTGATTGTTCTTCATCAATAACAACAATATCGACGTTGTAGCCTGGAATTTTTATCGATTTTGGATGAAGAGTATTTGATTTTACTACCCTTTTTACTTGTGCAATAACAAGCCCTCCATTGTTATGGACAGCCTGGGCCATCGATAAAGTATCCAGATACGCAATTTCATCTTCCATACTGATATATCCTTCACGATCTGCAGTTGTTCCGCGGATAATGGCAACATCAGGTCGAATCGCTGGATAGAACAGCCACTCTTCACCATTAATTTCCATTAATTTAATAAGATCTTCTTTGGTACAATCATTTAGTTTTCCACCCTTTTGCCGTGGGTCAATAAATGAACCTAAGCCAACATGGGTTAATATTCCAGGATGTCCAGCTGCAGCGGCTCTAAATAATTGACAAAGTACGCCTTGCGGGAAATTATATGCTTCGATTTCATTATTTTCAGCCATTTCACAGAGTCTAGGGGATTGTCCCCAATGTCCTCCAACTATTTTTCGTACTAGTCCCTTTTTGGCAAGTGGTGACATTCCTCTGTCCGCCCGGTCGCCTAATCCTGTTGTATGGATAAACGTTAAATCTTTTGGCAAGTGTGTTTCTTCATATCTTTTTGACAATGCTTCTATAAGCTTAGTAGGCTCTAATAGACCCCCACCAGCTCCACAGATAGCAACTATTGCTTCATTTGGGATATACTTTACAGCCTCTTCAGCACTAAGTACTGTCACTAAATTCCCCTTTTTCTTTGGCTTTTCCAAGATAGTCACTTCCTTTCTGTTTTTTGAAACATTTGTTCCTTTACATAATCAACGGGCATTTCTTCACATGCCCAATCCATTGATTGCTTTACAGCCAACAGATTCAGCCATTTCAGGCAATTTCGTTTTTCGGGGATTATATATAACGTCTGAAACGATTAACTCTGGACGAAGCCATGATGAGTCTAGGATTATACTCTGTCCTTCAAGAGGATTCATCCCAACCCCGGTTGCATTTGTTAAAATATCACTGCTTCCAATAGACGATCTAAGAAGTTCTGTATCTTCGATATGATGAACCGTTGCCTTACAATTACCATCGATTTCATTGTTAATAATGTCCGCATTTTTTAAAGCCCGTAGATATGATTCATCCTCCGGGTTGAAAATGTAAATTTCAGATGCACCGTCAATAGCACATTGAATCGCTACAGCGGAGCCAGCACCTCCCGCGCCCATAAGTGCCATTTTCTTTCCTTGAATGTCTACACCACTTTCCTTTAATCCACGTACATACCCTATACCATCTGTGTTATAGCCAATTAATTTTCCATTTTCATTCACGACGGTGTTTACCGCACCAACAAATCTTGCAGCTGGTGTTACCTCATCTAAGTAAGGTAAAATTTTCATTTTGTTAGGCTTAGACACGTTAAAACCACGCATGTTTAGTGCACGGAATCCTGCCAATACATCTTCTATTTGTTGATTCGCCACTTCAAAAGCCATATAAACGTAGTTAAGACCTAGTTTACAAAATGACGTATTATGGCATCACCGGTGATAAAGAGTGTCCAATCGGGGTTGCAATTAATCCTATTAATTGAGTTCTTCCATCAATTCGTCCTTGATCTGCCATAAAAAAACTTCCTTATATTATCCTTATTTTTAATACCTAATTTAGATTAATCTAACTTCTTCATAACCAATATCTATGAAAACGATTACAATTTGATCATTTAAAAAACTTAATTAAATATGAACTTACTACCTTTTGAAATCATTTTATTATACGTTGCAATCAATAATCCAATTGGTAATTATTATTTACTTATAGGTTTTGCCTATAATTTATCAAAACAAAGTGTATTTATTACTAATGAAACAGGGAGAGCTAATTATAACAGTTTACCTTTGTTATAATTAGCTCTCTTTTAATTACTATTTCAATCAAATTTGCTGATTATTATTTTCTATGATAAAGTCTCGAAACTGTTGAACAATTGGAGGCAAATATCTGTTTTTTCTAACTGCCATGTAAATATACTGCTGATAAATAGGCTCTTTAGTAGGAAGGATTTTTATATCAAAATAGTTCAATGTGGAAACAAGCGGAAGAATCCCAATACCTTGATTTGCTTCGACTAAACCTATCAATGCATTATCTTCTGCTACCTCACAAGAAATTTCAGGGACAATCCCTGATCCTGCAAACAATTTATCTAAAATCGGTCGCAAGCCACTGTTTTTATTAAAGCAGACAAGCTTGTAACCTGCGATATCTTTTAATTCAACAAATTCGCGTTCTGTCAGTGGATGATTCTTATTAGTGATTAACACGATCTCTTGTTTGGCAAGCGGTAGCAATTCAATATCTGGTTCATTTTCAATGTTAGTACAAAACGCAATATCATAATTTTCTTCCTTGAGACCTTTAATGACCATTTGTGTTGTCCCCTGATAACAGGAAAAAGCAATTTCCGCATTAGAGTTTTCATTTACAAACTGTTGAATCAATGACGGTACAAAATTGGTTCCCAATGAATAAATAAAAGCAAGGTCGATTACACCAGAGGTTGTACTTATCAATTTTTGAAGGTTTCTCTCCCCCTTTTCAATTTCAGTTAGTCCTTTCTCAACATACGGTAAAAACGATTGTCCAAATTTGTTTAACTTTACATTACGCCCTTTTCTTTCAAAAAGCTTAACACCTAACTCTTTTTCAAGTTCTGAAATAGCTTGGCTAAGACTGGGCTGTGTAATAAATAGCTGCGAAGCTGTCCTTGTAAAATGTTCCGTTTTAGCTAATAATCGAAAATATTGTAATTGTTTAAGATTCAAACGTGCCAATCCCTTTCAAAAGGATTAATCTCACAAAAATATGTTATTAATCACTTTTTATTTTTTCTCTTCTCTTTTTATTATTTTACTATGATGTTTCAAATACAATAAATTTTCACTAGATTGATCTAAAGTGGTTCTTTATTAACATAAAAATCAAATCTCAATATGTAATTAAGTAGATTTGATGCTATCTGTAAGAACAAAAAAAACACAAACCACTATATATGGTTTGTGTTTTTGGAGCTAAGAAATAGCATTCAAAGAAAGATTGTCTAATAACATAGTAACAATTTAACGCTTTAAAGAATTATTGTATTCATAAAAATTGTACAGAAAATATATAAGCATTTAATGTTAACACATTTTAAATAATGTAATCTTTATTAAAGACACAAAATGAAAGTTTTTTATTTTCAATTTTATTTATCTTATTAAAAACACATTAACGTTACATACTTGTAATTTTTCTATTATTCCTTTTTTCTTTTTCATGCCTAAAAGAAAAAAAGGAAAGTTAGGATATATTTTTTGCTTAGTTTGACAACTATCTTATTTTTAATATTATTTTCCCTTTCGCCCTTCCTGACTCCGCATATTCCATCGCTTTTTGAGCATCTTTAAAAGAAAAAACCTTATCAATTATAGGTTTGATTTTACCAGTC